>Ga0153922_1000017_pt1 | contig 63154 bp, 63 predicted proteins | sample TSNJ006MetaG_FD_104723 | JGI IMG/M metagenome (GOLD analysis project Ga0153922, IMG submission 104723) | Attine ant fungus gardens microbial communities from New Jersey, USA - TSNJ006 MetaG | ecosystem: Host-associated > Fungi > Mycelium > Unclassified | place: USA: New Jersey, Brendon T. Byrne... | reverse complement strand
GTTGCGATGGAGCTATATCAGCTGCGGTACTTCCAGGCGGTCGCAGAGTTCGGCACCTTAGCGAAGGCCGCCGAGGAGCTCGCGGTGTCACAATCGGCGGTGAGCCGAGCGATTTCGCTGCTCGAGAAGGAACTCGGAGTCGACCTGTTCACGCGACGAGGCCGCGCCAACGAACTCAACCGGTTCGGAAAGGCATTCCTGGACGCCTCCCGCGCAGCCCAGCGCGGGATCGATACAGCGGTGGCCAGTGTGCGCCAACTCGCCGGCGCCGACAGCGGGACAGTGACATTGGGCTTTCTGCATTCGCTGGGCGTGGCGATAGTCCCATCGCTGATCCGGTGGCATCACGACCGGTTTCCATCCGTGAGATTCGAACTCCACCAGCGCTCAGGTCAGGCCTTACTAACAGACCTGTCCACCGGCATCACCGACGTATGTCTCAGCTACCCAATGACTTTCGACCACGCGCTGGACATCAAATGGGAACCGTTGTTCACCCAACAGCTCTACGCGGTGGTTGACCGTGAGAACCCGCTTGCGACACGGGACCTAGTCGGGTTTGACGAACTCGCCGAACAACCCTTCGTGGCCCTCGACCACGATCACACGCTGCGCAAGATATTCGACGACGCATGCGCCCGGCACAGCGTGACCCCGACGATTGCGTTCGAGGGAACCGACATCACCACGCTGCGGGGACTCATCGGTGCACGATTGGGCGTCGCCATCCTTCCGCGCGCTTCGACACCATCACCAAACATCGTCGAAATCGCCGTCGATGACGATCACCTGGTCCGAACGATCGCGATCGGCTGGATGGCCAACAGATTTCTTCCGCCCTCGGCCGCCAGTTTCCGAGACAGCGCACTGGCATGGCGACGCACACGCCGAGCACGTCACGACACCGGGCAACCGGTTCAGCGCGCACGTGGCTCTAATGTACGAAGGAAACAGCGATGAATATTGGCAACCTTACTCAGCGCCGAGGGCTCAGAAGCGGTGAACCCCGGCAACTCCGCCTCACGTGACGTTTCTGACCCATCGTGCGCTTACCCGTGTGGAAGCGCTCGTGGGTCCACTAAAATCAAAACAACCGTAGGGTTCTCGGATCCGCCACGAGTCCACGGAGATGTCAGATATCAAGTGCTGCAGAGTCGTTCATGGATACGAGGGGCTCCTCCCACTGGTAAAGCCGCATATTCCGGCGTATTCGACTTAAGGGGGATGGCCTGACGCCGTTAGAAGGCGTTGTGTGCCTGAAGCTCGGCGCGACCTGAGCCGTTGTGAGCCGCAAGCGGAGCAGTGGAGCGGTGTTTGCCGAGCCGCTGACCGACATGTTCGTACAGACGCGTCGCACTTTCTGAAAATTTGGGTGTTCCGGTTCGTCCGCTGAGATACTCACCGCGTAGTGGTTGCCGTGACTCGCCAATAAGCCTTACGTGCGGTGTTGGACTCCGATTGCGTTGCCCCGCTGGGCAATCCAAACTGTATGTCGGTGCTGGCAGACCCAGCACGATGAGTGCAGCTGTGCCGGCCAGAACCAGAGGAATGCGGAAGCGCACGAAGAACCGCGCCCAGCTGGCGCCGAAGGTGCGGTGCGGTGTGTAGGCCGCAATCTGTGCGACTTCCTTGGCGTAGCCGGGCCGCAGCGGGGTGGTCATGAACTTCGCGACTTCCGTTCCGGCGAGACTGAGCAGGGCGGGGAGAAGTGTGAGAGCGATCAACATGGCGATGAACACCGCTGCGGCCGCCGCCAGACCCATCGCGGTGAGAAACGGAATGCCGACGAGCGAGAGCGCGCACAGCGCGATGATCACCGTCAGGGCGGCGAAGACCACTGAGCTGCCTGCGGTTCCGACCGCAAGAGCGGCGGATTCTACGGTCGACATGAGAAGCAGATTGTTGCGATGCCGGGTCAGGATGAACAGCGCATAGTCGATGCCACAGCACAGGCCGAGCATCAACGCCAGCGACAACGCGGCCGACGGAATGTCCGTCCAGGCGGCGACGCCGAGAATGCCGAGCACACCCACGCCGACGCCGATGCACGCCGTCAAGATCGGCAGGCCCGCGGCGACGACCGCACCGAAGGTGATCAGCAGGATGATGAACGCGACGACGACGCCGATGATCTCCGGCTGTTCGGGGACGCTGATCTTTGAGCCGGGATAAACGCCGCCGGAGTATTCGACTTGCACTCCGGCGGCCTTCGCGGGGTCCATCGCGCGCTGAAGCGCCTCCATCGTCGCGTCTTCGACACCTCCGGCCTGGGTGCTGAATTGCACGGTTCCCAATGCCACGCGGCCGTCAGGGGAGACCAGCCGAGTCTCGGCGGGCCCGGCCCGCCACGGCCACCTGAGGAACGGTCTTGAGGTTGGCAATGGACTTCTGAATCGCCGCGGCCACCGGAGCGTCGGTGATCTTCGCACCGCCCGCGGTGACGAACGTCAATTGTGTCTGGGCGCCGCTGAACGGCGGTAGCTTCAATTGGAGAAGCTCGACCGCGCGTTGCGATTCGGTGCCCGGAATTGTGAAGTTGTCGGTCGGTTGCCCACCCAGTCCGATACCGGCGGCGCGACTCCGATGAGAACCAGCAGCCACGTGACGAGCACGGTCCACCTGTGGCGGAAACCGAATCGACCGAGCCGACAGAGGTAGTGCGACATTGCAACGTTCTCCCAGTCTGGCTTGGTCAGGAAACCGCGGTGAGGTCGAGCGCGATGTCGACGAGCATGTCTTCTTGGCCGCCGACCATGCCGCGCCGACCGGCTTCCTCGAGCAGCGTGCGGGCATCGACTCCGTAGCGTTCGGCAGCATTCTCGGCGTGCCGCAGGAAGCTGGAGTACACCCCGGCGTATCCCAGCGTCAATGTTTCGCGGTCGACGCGTACCGGCCTGTCCTGCAACGGCCGGACGATGTCGTCGGCGGCGTCTTGCAGCGCATGTAGGTCGCAGCCGTGGTTCCAGCCCAGCCGGTCGGCAGCGGCAACGAACACCTCAAGGGGCGCGTTGCCTGCACCCGCGCCCATGCCCGTCAGCGAGGCGTCAACGCGGTTCGCGCCATGTTCGACCGCGACGATCGAGTTGGCCACCCCCAGCGACAGATTGTGATGCGCGTGGATACCGATTTCCGTTGTGGGGGAGAGGGTCTGACTGAGGGCATCGACACGCTCGGCCACGTTCCGCATGGTCATGGCGCCCCCGGAATCCACGACGTAGACGCACCTGGCGCCGTAACTCTCCATGAGCTTGGCCTGGTCGGCCAGCGCGGCCGGTGTGGTCATGTGGCTCATCATCAGGAACCCGACAGTGTCCATGCCCAATTCGCGGGCAGCGGCGATGTGCTGCGCGGAGATGTCGGCCTCGGTGCAGTGCGTCGCGACCCGCACGACGGTGGCCCCGGCGCGGTGCGCGTCCTTGAGGTTGTGCACGGTGCCGATGCCGGGCAGCAGCAGGGTCGCGACGTTGGCCCGCTGCACCACGCCGGCCACGGCCTCGATCCACTCCAGGTCCGTATGTGCGCCGAAGCCGTAGATGCAGCTCGATCCGGCCAGTCCATCGCCGTGGGCGACCTCGATGGAGTCCACGCCGGCGGCGTCGAGTGCCTTGGCGATCGTCACGGCCTGATCGACGCTGTACTGATGGCGCACGGCGTGCATGCCGTCACGCAGGGTGACGTCGCTGATGTAGATGTCGTGAGTCATGATGGGGCTCCACCGGTTTCGGCGGAATGACTGGCGATGCGTTCGGCCGTGGCTTTGGCCGCCGACGTCATGATGTCGAGATTTCCCGCGTAGGCCGGCAGATAGTGTGCGGCACCGGTGACTTCGAGCAGAACCGTCACCCGTGTTCCGGTGAAGTTGCCGGTCTCCGGGATATACAGTGGCTTATTGGCGCTGAACGTTTCGAACTGCACGCGTTGCTTCAGCCGATAGCCCGGCACATAGCTGTTGACTCGGTCGATCATCGCCAGCACGTCGTTCTCGATCGCACCGTGATCGGCATCGCCGTCGACAAGGCAGTAGACGGTGTTGCGCATCATCACCGGCGGGTCGGCCGGGTTGATGATCATCACCGCCTTACCGCGTTGTGCTCCACCGACCACTTGCAGTGCAGTAGAGGTAGTTTCGGTGAACTCGTCGATGTTGGCGCGGGTGCCAGGCCCGGCGGACTTCGCCGAAATCGACGACACGATCTCGGCGTAGGACACGATCCCCGACTGTGCGACCGCGGCGACGATCGGCACGGTGGCCTGCCCGCCGCACGTGACCATGTTCAGGTTCGGAGCATCGAGGTGTTCGTCGAGGTTGACGACCGGGACGCAGAACGGCCCAATGGAGGCGGGGGTGAGGTCGAGCATCCGCACAGCCGTGTCGCGCAGCTTGGCCCAGTTGGTGAGGTGCGCAGTGCCAGAAGTGGCGTCGAAGACGAGCTTGATGTCGCCGAAGTTCGGCATGGCCAACAGCCCGTCGATTCCGTCAGCGGTGGTTGTCACTCCCATCCGAGCGGCACGCGCCAGACCGTCGGAGGCCGGGTCGATGCCAACCATCGCGCCGACGGTCAGTGGGCCGTCGCTGCGCAGGATCTTTATCATCAGATCGGTGCCGATGTTGCCCGAGCCGATGATCGCCACCGGCCAATCTGCGTGTGAGGACATGTCTTTCCTTACGTGAAGCTCAGCGAAACCGTGCCGAGGCCGCTGATAGTGGTGGCGGTCTGATAGCCGGGATGGACGAAGGCGGCTGTGGTGAACGAACCCGACATGACGAACTGGCCGGGCAGGATCTCGCTGCCGAACGGGGCCAGCGCGTTGGCCAGCCAGGCGACCGCCACGGCCGGGTCGCCCATCACTGCAGTGCCCACGCCGGAGGCGATCTCGGCTCCGTTGAGCCACAACGATGCCCGGGCACTTGGTAGATCGAGGTCGTCGGTGTAGGGAACCCACTCCCCGAGGACGACGGCTCCGGAGCTGGCGTTGTCGGCGACGGTGTCGGGCAGGGTCAACTTCCAGTCGGCGATGCGGCTGTCCACGATTTCCAGCGCGACCGCAACCGCCGCGGTCGCGGCGTGTACATCGTCGACGGTGACGCCCGGGCCGCGCAGCGGCGCGCGCAGGAGGAAGGCAACCTCGGGTTCCACGCGGGGCGCGCAGAACCGGGCGGCCGGCACGGCCGAGCCGTTGCCCAGCACCATGTCGTCGAGGATGTAGCCGAAGTCGGGTTCGTCGACTCCGAGCAGGGTTTGCATTGGTTCGGAGGTCAGGCCGATCTTGTGCCCGACAAGGGATTGTCCCTGATCCAGGCGGCGGGCCAGGTTGGCCTGCTGGATGGCGTAGGCCCCGGCAACGTCGAGGCCGGGAAAGCGTTCGGTGAGCGGGCCGACCGGCGCCCGGCCGGCTTGCGCCGCATACAGTAGATCGGCGGCCTCTTCGATCACATTGTGTGTCAGTGTCATTGGTTGGCGTTCTCCGATATCAGGCGCAGCGCGGTGTCGTACAGAACGCGGGCGTGCATCTCGAACAAGGCAACAAGATCGATCGAGTCGCCGCCGATCTCTTTGGCGATGAACAGGCCGTCGGCGCCCGCCATTGCATAGGTGGCCAGCTGGCGCGCCTGGGCGTCGGTGAGGTCCGGGGTGAGTTCGCCGATGACGTCGATCAGTTGGCTATACGCCTGCGCGCGGGCCTGCAGGAACATCGCCCGTGCTCGCGCTTCGACGGGCCGGCGCTCCAGCGCCAGCATCAGCCCGAGCCGGATAAAATCGGGGGAGTCCAGTAGCGCCTTGGCGATCTGCATCGCCATGCCTTTCATGCGGTCAGGCGCGTCACCCTCGGCAGGGAACTGCCACGCCGCCAGCCAGCTGCCGAAGCTCCGCTCGATGACCGCGGCGATCAGATCGTCCTTGTCCTTGAAGTGCCAGTAGATGGAGCTCGCGGGCAAGCCGCACTTCTTGCTGACCAGCGCGATGCTGGTGCCTTCGTAGCCGCGTTCCGCGGCGATTTCGGTGGCGGCGTCGAGGATGCGTTCGCGCGACAGCTCGCCATCCGCTCGCTTGCGGCGGGCTGCCGGCTTCTTCTGCTCTGCCACGCAAGCTCCTCGTCTCGGGGTCTTGACTCCGTAGTGATCACTACACTACCGTAGTGACCGATACGGAAGCAAGCCCTAACGGCTCAACGACGAGAGAGAATCGTGACCAGTACAGATATCTACGACGTGGCGGTGATCGGTTACGGCCCGACCGGCGCCACCGCCGCGAACCTGTTGGGCCAGCTCGGCCTGCGAGTGCTTGTCATCGAGCGTGACCCGGATGTGTACGGCCGTGCGCGGGCGATTTCGACCGACGAGGAAGTCATGCGGGTGTGGCAGTCGGTTGGGTTGGCTGACCGGTTGGCTCAGGACATGCTGCCCGACCGGCCGTTGACCTTCGTCGACTCAGGCTGCGTGGAATTCATCGAGATGAAGGTCAAGCCGCGCGGGGCGGGGCACCCGCCGCAGCAGTTCCTGTATCAGCCGGCGGTCGATGCGGTGCTGCGAGAAGGCGTGGCCCGGTTCCCGAACGTCGAGGTACTTCTCGAGCATGAATGCCTGCGCGTGGTGACCAAGGGCGACGCGGTCGAGTTGATGCTGGCCGACTTGCGCACCGATACCTTCAAGCGGTTCCGCGCGTCGTATGTGATCGCCGCCGACGGCGGCTCGTCGCCGACCCGAGGCCAGTTGGGCGTCGGTTACTCGGGACGCACCTACCGCGAGCGATGGGTGATCATCGACACCAAAGTCCAGCAGGAGTGGGATGCCCACGACCGGCTGCGATTCCACTGCAACCCGGCGCGCCCCACCGTTGACTGTCCGACCCCGCTCGGGCACCACCGATGGGAGTACCCCGCACGTGCCGGAGAGAATGAACAGGATCTCCTGAGCGAGGTGGAGATCTGGAAGGTCCTGGGCGATCAGGGCATCACCCGCGATCAGGTTGAGATCCTTCGGGCCGTGATCTACAGCCACCACGTCCGCGTCGCCGATCGGTGGCGGGTGGGCCCCGTCTTCCTGGCCGGGGATGCCGCGCACGCCATGCCGCCGTGGATCGGCCAGGGGATGTCGGCCGGCGTCCGCGATGCGGCCAACCTGTGCTGGAAGATCGCCGCCGTCGTCAACGGACAGGCGCCGGAGTCGCTGCTCGACTCCTACCAGGCCGAACGCAAACCTCACGTGACGGAGGTGACGCGTCGTGCCTGCCTGGTCGGCCGCATCATCACCGAGCGGAACAGGTATGTCGCCGACCTGCGGAATCACGTCGTGCGCGCGCTCACCCGTGTGCCCGGTGTGATCGATCTATTGCAGAAGCTGTTGTGGATTCCCGACGCCCGCTACGCCGAGGGATTCTTCGCGGCCGGCAAGCACGCCGCGGTTGGTCGGCAGATCCCGCAACCATGGGTGACCGATCCCGCTGGCGGGACCGTTCGCCTCGACGACCTCCTCGATCACCAGTGGGCAATCCTGCGCACCGGCGCACCGCCGGCAGGCGCGCAGGCCTGGACGCAACTGGGTGTCCGGACGCTGCGGATCAGCGAGCCCACCCTCAACCGCTGGCTGCAGGGTAAGAAAGCGACCGCCGTGGTGCTGCGCCCCGACGGATTCATCTACGCCGCAGCCGAATCCGGGCAGCTTCTGCCTCCACCACCGGCCGGCCACTCCCTAGCCGTCCCAACCAAGACTGGAGTCACCGCATGACCACCGCCAATCTGACCGAACACACCATTGCCGTCAACGGAAAGCCGATCTTCGTCGCCGAAACCGGTAGTGGCCCAGCCGTGGTCATGCTGCACGGCGGCGGGCCCGGCGCCTCGGGTGTGTCCAACTACTCGCGCAACATCGATGCGCTCGCGCAGTATTACCGGGTCATCGTGCCGGACATGCCAGGCTACGGCCGCTCGGTCAAAGGCGTCGATCAGGACGACCCATTCGGCTACCTCGCCGACATGATCCGCGCCCTGCTCGACGAACTCCGCGTTGATACCGCCCACCTGATCGGCAACTCGTACGGCGGTGCGGCTGCACTTCGCCTCGCTCTGGATACTCCGCACCGCGTCGGAAGGCTGGTGCTGATGGGACCCGGCGGGATCGGCACGACGCGGGGCGTCCCGACCGCCGGCCTGAAAAGTCTGCTGTCCTACTACGGTGGCGATGGACCCAGCCGCGAGAAGCTCGAAGCCTTCATCCGCGCATACCTTGTCTACGACGGCGCTTCGGTGCCCGACGACCTGATCGACCTGCGTTATCGGGCCTCCATCGACCCGGAGGTGGTGGCGAACCCGCCGCTGCGCCGGCCGTCGGGTCCCACTGCGTTGCGCACGCTGTGGCGCATGGACCTGACCCGCGACAGCCGGCTCAAGACACTGCGGACCCCCACGCTGGTGTTGTGGGGCCGCGACGACAAGGTGAACCGACCGGGCGGCGGCCCGATGCTGCTCAACACGATGCCCAATGCCGAGCTGGTGATGACGTCGCACACCGGCCACTGGATGCAGTGGGAGCGCGCCGAGTTGTTCAATCAGCTCGTCACCGAATTCCTCAGCGCGGAGTCGAATCTCGCCCATGCCTGACGTGTTCGGCAACGTCCACCTCGGCTACATCGTCATCGAGACCGACAAGTTCGCCGACTGGCGACGCTTCGGCCGCGACGCCATCGGCATGCATGTCGACGAGACGCTGTCCGACGTCATGCGATTCCGCTTGGACGACAACGAATGCCGGTTCCTGCTGCAGCGCGGACCGGCCGAGGACGCGACGGCACTCGGCTGGCAACTCGACGACCACGACACCTTCGACGAAATTCTCGCCCGGGTCACTTGGCGTGGTGTGCCCGTCGCCGAGGGAACGGCGGAAGAAGCGGCGCTGCGAGGTGTCGACCGCCTGGTGCGTTTCCCGGGACCGAATGGGTTGGCGCAGGAGATCTTCACCCGCGCCCGTACCAGCGATTTGCCGCTGGACATGCGGGTCGGCGGCGGCTTTGTTACCGGGGAATCCGGGATGGGACACGTCGCGATCACGACGAAGAAGCCGCATCAGATGCGCGGCTACTACAGCACGGTGTTCGATGCGCGGTTGTCGGACTACATCGACGAAACGATCAGTGGCGTCAAGCTCAAGATCCGGTTCCTGCGGGTAAACCGGCGCCACCACTCCGTGGCGATCGCCGCGGTGAACCGGCTGCCAGTGAACCCGATCCGTACTCGCGTCCAGCACCTGAACATTCAGGTCGCCGACCTTGACGACATGACCGCGTCCTATCAGCGGGTCAAGGAACTCGGCTTCGACATGGCGCTTGATGTCGGTCAGCACACCAATGACAAGGAGCTGTCCTACTACGCCGTGACGCCATCGGGGTTTGAATGGGAAGTCGGTTGGAATCCGATTGTCGTCGACGAAAGCACCTGGGAGCCCACGACTCATCGAGGCATCAGCATCTGGGGGCACACCCCGGAGGGGCAGACCATCATCGACAAGCTCGCAATGTTCAAGACCGGCGCCCAGTCGCTGGTTCACCGTGAAGGCAGCGTGCCGGCGTTGGCCGGCGCGGGTATCCCGGATAACTAACGGAGACAAGACGAATGACCACGAGTTCACCGAGTCCGCTGTTGAGACCGCTGCAGATTGGGCGTTTAACGGTTCCGGGGAGGCTGTACAAATCTGCTACAAGCGAGACTCGGGCGACGGACGAGGGATACGTCACCGACGAGCTGCTGGAGTTCTACGAGCCGATGGTGCGTGCCGGGACGCCGTTGATTGTGACCGGAAATCTTTTCGTGTCATTGCAGTCGAAGTCGGCGGGCCGGCAGGCGGGCATTGATTCCGACGCTAAGAAGCCCGGCCTGCGTGAGTGGGTGCAGCTGGCGCACAGTGGTGGCAGCCTTCTTGTTGCGCAGCTCAACCATGGCGGCCGCCAGATGGTCCAATCATCTGATCCAGGCAAAGCCGCCTTGTCGGCGTCGTCGGTGCGCGAACCTCTGTATGGGACCAAGCCCCGCCCCCTTCGGACCGATGAGATGCCAGCGTTGGTGGACACGTTCGCCGCCGCCGCTGAGCGCGCACAAGATGTCGGATTCGACGGTGTGCAGATCCACGCCGCGCACGGATACCTTCTGGGCCAATTCCTCACCCCCCATACCAATCGCCGCAATGATGAGTACGGTGGCAGCCTCGACAACCGGATGCGTCTGCTCCGCGAGGTGTTCCTGGCGATCCGGGCTCGCGTCGGGGACGACTTTCCAGTCCTGTTGAAAATGAACGGCACAGACATGCTCCCTCTGCGCAAAGGGGCGACGACGGCTGAACTCGTGCGCGTCGCAAGGGTCATGGCCGACGAAGGTATCGACGCTGTCGAAATCTCACGCGGTCACTACGAATCCTGGCCCGGAATGATTCTTGGCCACTACAAGGGCTTCATCAGCGGACAGGTCAAAGAGGGCTCGGGCACCAAGATGTCGCGGCGGCGACGCATGACCATGCTCGCCCTGGCACCCATCATGGAAGGAGCCGCCGAACGTCTGGCACCTGGGGGCGAGGGATTCAATCTCGCACAGGCCGAACAATTCAGCGCCCAACTTGATATCCCGGTCATTTGCGTCGGCGGATTTCACACAACGAAGGGGATGGAATCGGCGATCGCGACGGGTCGATGTGATGCGGTGTCAGCGGCGCGGGCTTTCATCGCCGATCCCTACCTGTTCAAGAACGTACAGACGCCGACGCCAGCAAGGCCGGTGTGCGGATACTGCAACGGTTGCATCGCCCGGTTCGGCGGAAAACCGATCGACTGTTACAACGACGATATCCGCGCCCAGAAGGACCTCATGCTTCGTCGTGTTGAGGGAGTTTGATGTACACGCCCGTCGCAACTACCTCGGCTCTCTATCCGCTGCGCCTGAGGGCGGACCTGCCGCGCGACATTGCGTACGCATACTGGGCCGGACCGCACGCCGAGATCGTCAAACGTCTTCCGCATGTGGTGGAGTACAACCAATACCATTTCTCCGCGACGGGCCAGGGATACTGGCCTGCCACCCCCACAGTCGGCACCACGGTCCCGTCATCTTGGCCACTTGATGGGCTCTCCGAGGTGCGGATGTCGAGTATGGCCGCCGCCTTGCGAATACCGTTGCACATGCGTGAGGTCTTCCTCGACGAGCAGAACGTCTTCGAGCACTGCCTCGGTCATCTGACCGGACCCGGCGGCGGCCGCTGGTGGACGGCTGGACACGACGACTCGGTCGGTCACCGCACGGTGCTGCTGGTGCGCCGGCGCAGAGGCGTTTGGGGACGGTCTTTTCGCGCGTTCGTTCACGCTCGCTTGGGGCCGGCGTTGCATGCCGCGGGAGCCCGTGACGTTCGGACCTACAGCTTCCTGCCCTTGACGCCAGTGGCCCACTCGACCTTCGGCGTATCCCACGACAACCCGCCGCACCGGCGCTATCACGGCGCCGTCGTCTTTGGCACCGGCAGCCGAGACGAAGTCGAGGACGTCATCGCCTCGCCGGAGGTCGCGGCCGCCGTGAACGATCAGCACGTATTCTGCACGGCCGTCCACGCGTTCGGCGTCGAACGGACCGTGCCGGTTATCCGAACGAACGTGAGGGACATCGATGTTTCGGATTGACACCCACCACCACATGATCCCACCCCACTACCGAGACATGTTGCGTCGCGCCGGGATTGATGAAGCCGGCGGCCGCGCCCTGCCCGACTGGAGCCCGGAGGGCTCGCTAAAGACGATGGCCGAACTGAACGTGGCCACCGCGATCGTCTCGGTTTCCACACCCGCCACCACGTTCCTGCCTGACGCCGCAGACGCCGCCGCACTGGCCCGCGATCTCAACGACTATGGCGCCGACCTCGTTGCGTCGGCTCCGGCGGACCGGTTCGGATTCTTCGCCACCATCCCGATGCCCCACATCGACGAATCCGTCGCCGAGGTGGTGCGGTCGCTCGACGACCTCAACGCCGACGGCGTCGTGCTGCTGGCCAACAACGACGGCACCTACCTCGGCCAGGACGGCCAGGACGATCTGTTCGCCGCGCTCGATGCACGTTCGGCGGTGGTGTTCATCCACCCAGCCGATTTGCCCGGCCCGACGGTGCCCGGGGTGGCGCCGTTCGCGGCCGATTTTCTGCTGGACACCACCCGCGCCGCGTACCTGTTGATGCGCAACGGCATTCGCCGTAAGTACGCGCACATCCGCTTCATCCTGAGCCACGCCGGTGGCTTCGTCCCGTATGCCTCGCATCGAATGGTGCTGGCGATCATGGCGGAAACCGGAGCAAGCCCGGCGGACATCCTCGACGACTTCTCGAGCTTCTACTTCGATACCGCGCTGTCATCCAGTGCCGCCGCGCTGCCCACGCTGCTGGCCTTCGCGAAACCGGGACACATCACCTTCGGGTCCGACTGGCCGTTCGCACCCGTGGCCGCGGGCAAGCTCTTCGCCGGCGGCCTTGAGAGCTACGGCGTAGACGTTGACACCTTATCGGCGATCAACCGAACGAACGCCCTCGCTTTATTCCCCCGACTCGAGAATGCAGCGGCGCCAACCCCACGACCGATCATTGATCGTGCGCGCGTCGCAGCCAGCCGCCACGTCATGCGGACGATCACCCGGCTTATCAACGCCAGATGAGGCCTAAGCACCCGCACACCGGGCTATGGGTTGAGGGTGGCCGCGGATCACTCCGTCACGAATTTGCTGTGACAAAATTTCAGTCATTGGGTGTTGACGTCTGAAGCCCCGGCTGTTGGGCCGCGACTTGAGAAATCGGACACCTGGGCGCCAAAAGGGTGTCTCGGTGCAGCCAGTTCATGGATGATAGAGACTATTCATCAAATGACTTTGTAAATCTATTGCGGCTCAGCGACTCCGGAATTCGCGGACGAAATCACGACGCCAAAACCATTGCGCTACTGCGGAACCCACTAGGAATCGGTGTCATTTTCGGTGGGTACGACGTAGACATCGACCCGCCGGGCGGCGAGATTTCCGTCAAAGACGCGCAGAGCCGTACCCGTGAAGAATGGCCAAGAAACTGAGACAAACCCGAGTGACCACAGCGTGAGACAACCTCAAAACGAGCATGTCAGAAGGTTGGCCCCGCTTATGGAACCCGTTGCGGCCGTGTGCGTTTGGTAGGCCAAAGGGCCATGCGGTCGAGGATCCCGTCGCGCAACACGAAGGTGTGGAATAACACCGCAGACATGTGGGCGGTGAAGGTTATAAACAACAACAACGCCAGGATGCTGTGGGAGTACCGCAACGCGGCGTACAGCGTGATGTTGTGTGGCGCAATCCCGGGAAGGTGCACGGGTCCATACAGGACGACCGGGAATCGCGCAGCGGACAGCATCGCCCAACCGACCAGGGGTTGCATTAAAAGCAATGCGTAGAGGAGGTACTCCGACCACATGGCGATCTTGCGTTCGGCGCGGCTCATCGTGGCCAGGAACGGCGGTGGCCGATGGGTCAGCCGGTTCGCGAGTCGGATCACCGCGAAGACGAGGATCGCCACACCCAGCGGCCGGTGGACGGCCAACAGCAACGGGTAATAACTCAACGACGCCACCGCGGTTACGCCGAGCAGCAGTTGAGCGATGACCATCGCGACCATCGACCAATGCAAGAGCCGGGAGAACCGGGTGAACCGCGCCGGTGGCGTTGCTGTGTCACTGGTCATTGAGCACCTGCGCGACGTTGACTGCGCTGGGCCGCTTGGGTTCTCCGGCTCGTCTGGTAAAGGATCGTGCGTAAACCGCAGACCGCGCGGGCGGCAGTGGGTCGTCTGATGGTGTTATGCCGTCGGGCAGCACGAGAGGGTCGAAGTTGATGTCGCGCGCATTTCCGGGTGCCTCGGGCTGCACCGCGTCGATGGTGATCGTCCCGGAATCGATCGTGCGCCGTGAACTGGGCCATGGTTTGGTGGCATCGTTTGTCGGGTCGCCGGGCTCGCCGATCGTGATGATCAGCCGCCACGTCAGCGGCCCGTGCGCTGCTGCTTCGATCAGCGCGTCGAACAGGTAATCGCGAGTGCCCGCACCCGCGGGGGCCGCGGCCGGCGCGGTCTGCTGTGGGACAGCCGACCAGCGCACGGGGACCGTGACGCCGGCAGAGTTGGTGAATCTAAATGCGTTGAGGCCGTAAAAGGTGCTGTCCTGGAATCCCGGGCTGGGCGGGGATTGCTTGATGATCCTCATCGCGGCAGCGGTCTCTGGGTGGCGGGCCAGGAACGCCGCCACCGCCTGCGGGTCTGGCTCGCCGGTCGCGGGCAGCGGCTTGGTGGCGAGCAACCGCTCATAGAAGCCCTGCGGGGTGCTGTCGGTAAAGACGGGAGTATTGATCATGGCGGTGCGCCATTGCTGGCCGTTGGGCAAGAAGAAGGTCAGCCCCAGGCCGCGCACCGTGTCGGGCTTGTCGACCTGGTCGGGCTCGCCTCCGCCGAGCGAAAACCTTCCGATCACCGGGACGCTCCCGCGCGCGAACACCGCGGCCTTGCACACCTCGGCCCCGGCCCCGTTGCTCGCAAACGTCCCGCTGGCGCTTAGACCCTTGGCGTGATTACGCCGAAACCCGTCGTGGCGCCCGTATACCTGCTCGAACCGGTCGGTGAACCGCGACGGGATGAGCGCGTCCGGCCTCAGCCAGCCGCCCGCATAGGCAAACACGCCGACGTCCACCGCCGCGACGCCGCCAACGGCCGCCATCCCGATCAGCGCGCCCCGCCGGGTCAACGTCGCCCGGTTGAACCACCCAGCCGGTTGGCTTTCGCCGGGGTGTTCATCGTGGCCATCGGAATCGTCGCCAGACTGCACCGTCCACCTGCCTTCCCCTTCGCAACGTACCAAGCGTGGCTGTGAAGCTGCGGTGGCGATCAGCCTGCCTGGGGAGAGTGCGAAGAATACTGGGCGGCGAGTGCCTCGACCGGCGTGCCCGCGACGAGGCTATCCAGCGCGGCCATCATCGTCGCGCATTCACGGGCCGGATGCTCGGTCGGGCAATTCAGGGCGTGGGTAAAAAATGATTGCGCACCCCGCGCTTGGGCGATCACCGCGTCCAGCTCATCGATCTGGCGGCGAACCGTCTGGCGCCACGACGGGCCCGGAGCGTCGAGGACCGCGGCCGCTGTCCGCAGCGGCAACCCCAGCCGCTGGGCAACCTTGATGAACGCCAGCCGGCGCAACTCCTCGGGTCCGTACATGCGCCGGCCACCCTGTCGTGCCTTCGGGCACACCACGCCGCGCTCGTCGTAGTAGCGCAAGGCCGAGGCGCTCAACCCGAGCTGGGCCGCGGCCTCGCCGATGGGTATCAGGTCCATACGGGTCATTTGACTTCAAGCCCACTTGAACCGGCAACGTGGGACAGAACGACCCGGCCGACACGCCAGCGAGGAGAACCGATCATGACCGTTTCACCGCCCCAGGCGGTCAATCACCACGCCGGCCGGCCCGGCTTCGCGGGCCTCACCGGACTGCTGGCCGCCGGCGTCATGCTCGTCGCGGGACGCTCTCGGGCTCATCTGATCGTCGAGGTTGCATCGGTGGCCGACACCGACCGCGTCGTCGACGTCGGTTGCGGGCCAGGCAGTGCGGTCCGGGCAGCCGCACGTCGCGGGGCCCGGGTAACCGGTGTGGAGCCGGCGTCGGTGATGCGCGGGCTGGCCCGGTTGATCACGCGCGACGACCCGCGAGTGGCGTGGTTGGCCGGTGTCGCGGAAGATATGCGGCTGCCCGACGGGTCGGCGACGGTTATCTGGTCGGTGGCGACCGTGCATCATTGGAAGGATGTCAGGGCAGGACTCGCCGAGGTGAAGCGGGTTCTCGCGTCGCACGGCCGGTTTCTGGTGATCGAGCGCTGCGTGCACGCTGGCGCTAAGGGGCTCTCCAGCCACGGGTGGACCGAGCAACAGGCAGCGTCCTTCGCGGCTCAGTGTCGAGCGGTGGGCTTGGAATCGGTCAGTATCGAGCAACACGCGACTGGTCGGCACAAGGTCTGGGTGGTGCGAGCCGTTCGACCGTGAGGTGTATGGCCCAAACTATGCCCGCTCTTCGTCGCGACCGGACCGGCTAGCGTTGGGATTCGTGAGCGACAGCATGTACGCGCAACCGCACGTGCGGGGTAAACCACCGTTGTCGGCCACCGACGTGTGGATTTCCGTTGCGGTCCTGACTTTGACGGTGCTGATGGGCGCGGTGGGCGCGGTGGGCGGTCTGTTTTCCCTCGCGTTCCTTGACTATTGCCCGCCCGAGAGCTGCAGCGCCGGCGGTGCTGCGTCGGCCGTCCTGGGTTCCGTGCTCATCGCCGCAGCGGTTGGGTTAGCGGGACTGATCGTGACAGTTGTTCGGCTGGCGCGGCGCAAGCCCGGTTGGCCGTTCGCGATCGCAACGTTTTGCACGTGCGCGGTGGTCTTTTGCGCCGGAATCGTCGGGTACATCGTCGCCACCGGCATGGCAACCGCACCGAGTCGTTGACGCCGTTGTTCGGCGTGCGCGGTCCACGGCGGATTGGAGGATGAGGGTGTGCTGAAGGCGTTGTTGTTCGACGTGCAGGGGACGGCCACGGATTTTCATTCGTCAGTGTGCGCCGATGCGCGGCGGATCAGCGCCGGGCGCTACCCGGATGCTGATTGGGCTATGGTGGTTCAACGTTGGCGCGCCGGTTATTTCGCCGCGTTGGACGCTGCGACCGCGGGGCCCGGCGGATGGGTGTCGGTCCACTCGGTGTATCGACGGGTGCTGGACGCCGTGTTGCCCGAGTATGGACTCACCGGTTTCTCCGATGCCGAGCGCGAGGAGCTCACGCTGGCCTGGCAGCGGCTGACGCCTTGGCCCGACGTAGTGCCCGGTCTGACCCGAATCAAACGAGCATTCACGATCGCGACGCTGTCGAACGCGGATGTTCACGCGGTGGTGAATCTCTCCAAACGGGCAGGTCTGCCGTGGGACGCCATTTTCGCTGCCGAGATGGCCGCGGTGTTCAAACCCGATCCGGCCATCTACCGCATGGCCGCGACATACCTTGGCCTGGATCCGGGCGAGATCATGATGGTCGCCAGCCACAAGTACGACATCGGTGCGGCGGCCCAGCTGGGTTTTCAAACGGCCTTCGTCGCACGGCCGTTGGAGCTCGGCGCGGGCGGCGTGGTCGATGTGACCTACGAGGATCGGTTCGACATCAACGCCGCCGGCTTCCTCGACCTCGCAGATCAGCTCGGCTGCTAACCGCGTTCCGTTGTCCTCGTCGTTCCAGGACGTTCACTCGGACAGCAACGATGGGAACGCAATCGGCAACTTGGCCGTATCGGCGTCGAGCAGCCCACGTGAGCCGCTCCTCAGGGTATCCCCGCACCGACACCCGACTTACATTGATGTCGAACGTAGCGAACACCAGAGACGCATGCCTGATCCGCGGCTCTCGACTGTTGGCCGCAGAGGCGCCGGGAAAATTTGTGCGCCGACCACCCTGGCGGCGTGCTTAGTGTCAGTCAATGAGCGCCGAATACCGGCCGGCGATCACCCCGTTCGGCGGATGGGTGACCGATGAGCGCACGGGTCTGCTGCTGCCATTGGAGACCGCTCCGCACATCCTGGGTTTGGCCCCGCCGGGCACCGGTAAGACCCGCCGGTGGCTGGCACAGGGCGCGGTGTTGTGGCCCGGGCCGGCGGTGGTCTCCTCAAGCAAGGACGATCTGATGCAGATGGTCGCGTCGCGCCGCCGGGGTGAGGCGATGCTGCTCGATCTTCGGCCGATCGACCCGCCGCAATATCCGAGCACGTTCACGCCGTGCCGGTACGACCCGACGGCGTTGATCACCAAGTTGGAGGACGCGCAGGCCGCTGCCGAGACTTTGCTGAGCATGTCGTCGGTCGCGTTCGGGGGAGCGGCGTCGCGCCCCGCCGTCGACAACGGCATGTGGGAGAACCTGGCTTTCGCGCCGCTGACATGTCTGCTGTACGCCGCCTCGCCGTCCGCGCTGGGCCTGGGCATGGAGTGGGTGCTGGAAGCCGCCGAGGACGTCGACGTGCCCAGCAGCTGGCCCGGCCGCGGCGAACAGCTGGGCACCGACCCGTCCTGGGTGACCGCGGCGTTGTGGTGCGGACATCCGCTGTTTGAGGCGCGGATGCGCGGCATCCTCAACATGGTTGATAAGCAACGTGATTCGGTAAAGATGACAGTGACGAAGTCGCTGACCGCCTGGCTGCGAACCTGCATCCGCGATCGCCACTTGCCCTCCTTCGACCCGGCTTTTCTGGACGACCCGCACACGACGCTGTACGTGCTGTCGCCGGCCGACGGGACCGTGGCGCCGTTGGCGGTGACGTTGATGGAGCAGCTGATCCGCCGGCAGCGCACCAAGGTGGGGCAGTGGGAGGAGTTCCCTCGACTCGGGTTTTATCTCGACGAGCTGCCCAACACCCCGCTGCCCAAGATATTGCAGTACTTCGCCGAGGCACGCGGCCTGGGCGTATCGATTTGCGCTGCGGCACAGGCGAGTTCACAGCTCGACGTGATCTACGGCCCGCTGCACGGCCGCGCCATCCGCGACGTGGTGCCCGCGACGCTGATCATGTACGGCGCCCACGAGGAGGAACTGATGCGGTCGGCGGCGTTCTGGGGCGGCAAGACCACCCGCAGCGAACAGTCCTACCACCACAATCACGATGACTCATTGACGTCGCGCCGGTTCGGCAATGTTTTCGAACCCGAAGAACTGACTCCCCGCAACATGGGGCAGGCCCGGCTGTTGGTGCGCGGCACCCCCGGGCAACTGGTCGAGCTGATCGAATGGACCGAATTCGTGAAATACCTCGACGAGCTGCGCCGCGCCCGCCAAAAACCGGCCGTCCGTTGATTCTGCGTCCAGGGCGCAAACTTGCGAGTAAGCCGCGCCCAGGACGCAGAGTCAACGCCGCGGGGTAAGGGCCAACCGCGCCGGGTCAACGCCACATAAAACGCCCGCCACGACGAACGAGTCTGGTCACCCTGCCCCACGCCAATCCGAGCCTGCCGGTGATCGACGCCGAGAGGCTATGAATCGCCTGCGCTGCAACGGCAATCGACTTGACAGCGGCCGGACGCCGGGTGTTCGTGTCGATGTAACGCGTGGCGAGGTGTGCGTGGCGCATGCTGTGGTCGGCGCCGATAGGAAGGACAGCCTTGAGCATCGCGACGGTCTCGCCCGAAGCGGTCACCGAGCAGCACCGGGGCGCCGCGACCGACGTCGTGTTCTCCGGGCGGTTCGGATTGGGGATCGACAGGTGGGTGTACCTGCCTTTCGAAGTGCCAACGGGTGTGCGGCGGATCCGGGTTGCGATCTCTCACGACGACTTTGCGCTATTCGGGGTGGCCCGAAATGTGCTGGACCTCGGGATCTTTGGCCCCGCGGGCCACGACTTGGGTAACGCGGCGGGATTTCGCGGCTGGTCGGGCGGAGCCCGCCACGAGTTTGTCATCTCCACGAGCGAGGCCACACCGGGCTATCTGGCGGGTCCGATCGACCCGGGCGTGTGGGCTGTGGCGCTCGGTCCGGTCGTGCTCAACCCGCGAGGGATGGCCTGGGAGGCGCGCGTCACCTTGGAACGCGGTGCTGAGGAGCCCACGTATGCCAGCGCGGTTGTCGCGTCGCGGCCGCCGCCTGCGCCCGCGCGCGGCGCCGGTTGGTACCGCGGCGACCTGCATCTGCACACCGTGCACTCCGACGGCAAGTACGAGGTGAGCCAACTGATTGCGGCCGCGCACGCCAGCGGTCTGGACTTCATCGTCTCCACCGATCACAACACATGTTCGGCCAACCGGGAATCGCCGGCTTATCGCGCCGACCCGCTGCCGGTGATTGCCGGCGAGGAGGTCACCACCCGGCACGGGCACTGGCTCGCGGTCGGCCTGCCAGAACACGGCTGGGTGGACTGGCGATACGCGCCACGCGACGGTGTGTTCCCGCGCTTCGCCGCCGAGGTGCGCGCCGCCGGCGGCATTGTGGTCGCCGCCCACCCGGCGGTGCCGCTGCCGGGATCGGCGTGGGAGTTCGGTTACGCACACGTGGACGCGATTGAGGTATGGAACGGTCGGTGGAACCTCGACGACGAGGTCTCACTGCGCATTTGGCAGCGGCTGCTGCAGCGGGGCCGGCGCGTCGCGGCGGTGGGCGGCAGCGACTCCCACGGCCCCCAGGAGACGGTCGGGCTGCCGCAGACCGTCGTTCACGCGACCGACCCCTCGACGCCCGCGCTCGTCGAGGGGCTGCGCAGCGGTCGGTGCTATGTCGCCCAATCAAGCGCAGTCACAGTCGAACTGGCCGCGACCTGCCCCACGATAGACGGTGTTGACGTCGCCGGCCCGGGCGAGATTCTGCGGGTACCACCGCAGACGCAGGTGACGGTGAGCCCCGTGGTAACCGGAGCCCCCGGCACCCGCGCCACCCTGATCACAGCCGCGGGCTGCGCCGGGCGCGCGACGATCCCCGATGAGGACCCGACCCGCTTGCGGTGGGAAATCGATGCCGCCGCGGCGCGCTTCGCGCGCGTGGAGGTCCGCCGTTCGGATCGGAGCCCGCTTGGCGCGATGGTCGCGTTGACGAACCCCGTGTGGCTGGACGTCGCCGCCTGACAATAGGCGGCGGTCGCAGAAAAATAGTGCATCAGCACCCCTTTGGGCCGACTTAGGCTCCATCTATGGCAGTGCCCGCGGACCGCTTCGACGAGATGCGCCGCGCCTGGATCGCTGCGCATCAGGGCGCGTCGACCATTCAGCGTCGCCGCGCGGAAGTACTTGGGCACAGGGTGCGGTCGCGTCAGCGGCACGTGGCCACGGCAGTGCCCGACCCGCACGACGACACGGTGCTACCGCCGCTGGGCCTGCGGACCGCGCACTCCCGCGCAGCGCGGATCGAGCTCATCGCCGTGGTCGCGACCGCGCTGATCGCACCGCTGGGCTGGCCGGGCGGCTGGCTACTCAAAGCCGCTATCACACGACGGATTCCGCATACATTGCGCGGATTTCCGATCGCAGCGCTGTTGTGGTCGGGTGCGCTTCTGGGCGCGCTTATCCCGGTGCTGTACGACCCGTCGCCGGCGATGGGTCAGGCGGTGCTGCTGCCCTGGCTGTGCGTGCAAGTGGTCGCCGTGCCGGTGGTCGCCGGGCTGTACGGCATCGCCGAAGGCTGGCTTGCAGTCCCGGCGTCGCAAGCGTGGTGGCCGCTGGTCCCGCCGGCGCGCGAGCTCACCGCCGCCGACGCCGCCGCGATCCTCGGCGCCTACGACAGCACCGGCCCGGGACTGGTGGACGCCCAGCGGCTCAACGAACTTGGGGAACGGTCGCGGTGACGGCGGTGACAGCGGAGACAGCGGTGACCCCGCGGACTGCGCGTACCGCGGCGGCACAAATGCCGAGTCCAATTGTCCGCCCCCGACGGTTGTCACACCCCGCCGATACATTTCGGCTCATGAGAGCTCTTGCCGGCCTATGCGTCGGGATACTCCTCCTTTTGGCAGCCACCGCGGCGATTGTCGTGACCGTGGCCGTCCAGATGTTGGTCCAGCTTCTTCCGGTGGCGGTGTGTGCCGCGCTGATCGTCGGCATCATCCGAGCGCGGTCCGGCCGCCGGGGGCTGCCCGGCGCATCGACGCCCGCCGTGATACCCGGTTACCGCTACACCCAACACCAGTGGGGTTGGACACGCACCCCCCAGGGCCGCTGGGCGTGGGTCTCGGTCTGGATTGCGCAGCCCGCCGAGGCTGCGAATGTCATTGACGCCGAGGTGATCTCCGACGGGCACGACGGTGACTGACGATCCGGGTGACGGCGGCGAGGACCGGTGGGTGGCGTCGTTATTTGACCGTCACCCGCCGCAGGGTGGCGGACCGCACGCCGCGGCCGAACCGCTCGATCTGGACCCGGCACCGAATTCCGGTCCCGACGCCATCGGCGACGTCAACGACTCGAACACCGGCGCCGGCAAAATAGCGATGGTGCTCGCCGCGGCTCTGCTGGCCGCCGTCCTGGTGATCGCCGCCGCGATGATCCTCTTCCGCCGGTCCGACCCGCAGGCGCCGCCAAACCCGTTGCCGCCGAGCATCACCGCGCAACCATCCGCACCGCCCGCGCCGCCCCCAACCGGCGACCAGGCCGTCCCGTTCACCGCCAGCGCGAACTGCCCGGCCGGATCGACGTCGGCGCAGGCGCTGACCGACATCGCCAGCGACTCGGCGTGGGTGTGCGTGCGTGGCGCTCCGGGCGGACAGGTCGACGGCCAAGTGCTGCACATCGATCTGGGCCGCAGCTATCTGCTGACGGCGGTGTCGGTCACGCCGGGCTGGGTGGCGAAAACCCCTGGGGGCAAGGATGAATGGCTGTCGCACCGGGTGGTGACCCGGCTGCAGTACGACTTCAACGACGACGAGCGCACCATCCTCACCCAAGACACGGCCAACACCCGCGGACCGGTGACCACGCCGCTTGCGCATCGCGTCCTTGCCTCGCGGGTCACCGTGATCATCCTGCAGACCTCGCGGCCGCCGGCGTCCCCGCCGCAGCGCGTCGACCCGACCGATGCCACCCAGCCCGGGTTCATCGACTCGGTGCTCGGCAACGCCGACGGCCCAGTGCCCGCCGATACGACCCAGACGAGCGCATCCGAGCCCGAGCCGGGTCAGGACAGCAGCGATCCCGTCGACGCGACGTTCGCCGTCGCGGAGATGAAGTTCCTGGGGCGCCGACCACAGTGAGCCGGCGATGACGATGTCGAGAACGTGGCAGGCGCGGCTGGGGCGGCTGCGCGGTCACGGAGGCCGCGTCGGCAGGATCGCGGTGCTGGCGGCGGCTGTGTTCGGTGCCGCCGCAGGGTGCAAGGTGTTCTTTGCCGCGGATCACGCCGACATCGGTGCGACCGCGCAGCGCGTCGCCAACCAACAGGACCAGGTGGGAGCGTTCGCCGCGGACTTCGTGACGACCTGGCTGACCGCGACGACCACGCAGCGGGCGGCGCTGCAGCGTTTCGTCACGCTCGCCGATGATGAGGTACCGCTGCCCGGCGCCCCGGCCGCCGTGGTCACCAACCCGCAGGTGGTGTCGGTGATCCGCACCGGCGGGCTGGGCGAGGCCGACCTTTATGCGGCCACCATCTCGGTCAACGAACGCTCGTACCCGTCGGCGGCGTCGACTCGCGCGTTCTACCGGGTGCCGGTGTCGATGTGGCACTACCAGCCCCACGCGCTGGAGCTGCCCGCGCGCATCAACGGTCCCGGCCCGGGCGCCGACGTCACGGTCCGCTACCGCCATGCGCTGGGCGTCGACAGCCCGGTGTTCGCCGTGGTGCGCGGGTTCATCCGCACCTACCTGACTGGCACCACCGGGCTGGACCGCTATGTGCTGGCCAACTCCGCGCTCACCCCGGTCGGGGGGTATCAGGGCGTGGAGCTCACCGCGGCCTCCGCCGACCGCGCGGCGCCCGAAACAGCGGCGCCGGGAACCCGGATTCACGTGCTGGCCAATGTGGTTGCGCAGACCCCACAGTTCGCCGACGTGTCGATGGTGTATCCGCTCACGCTCGAAAACAGCGGCGGGACGTGGATGGTGGCGGCCATTGACTTGACGCCACAGCTCGCCGATACCAAGCCGAATCCCGTTGCAACTGCGCGTAACTGAAATATGAGGAGCGGGTGATGTCTGAAACGATCCCTGCCCGGCAATTGTCCGCTGCCGGCGGGTTGTTCGCGTCCGGAACCGATTTTGCATTTTCGGCCATTGGGTTCATGGCGGCGATCGCCTTGGTCATCGGCACTGTATCGGCTATCGGCAAGGTGAAGAAGGAGGGCACCGGCGCCGGCATCACCTCCCAGATCGGGGCGATCGTGTTCGCGGTGCTGGTGCTGTTGTCGGTGGGGATCTGCGCGATGGTCACCCGCGAAGCCAACAACCACGGCATCCGCAACACCGTGCGCGTCGACAGCCCGTGGGGGCAGTGACGTGACCAACGACGAGCCCGCCAAGATCTACTCTGATCAACGCACGGTCACCATCCACCTGGGTGACTCCGGTGACGGGTTCACGTTGCCGTTCAAGGAGAAATGGCGCGCCCCCGACGCGGCCGCCGCGGTCATCGGGCTTGTCGTGACCGCCGGCTTGGTCACCGCCCATCTCGACAGCGGCAACGCGTTGCGCATTCTCGTGATCGGGATCGCGATAACGGTCACGGCGGTGTCGCTGCTGTCCAAGCTGCCATCTGCGCGCCCCTCGCTGGGCACCCGAGCGGTGTGGATGTGGGCCAACGCCCGCCCGAGGGTGTGCTCGTCGCACCCGCGGAGGCCCTGAGCGTGCAGCGGTGTCTCGCCCCGCTTGGTGCCGTGGGCAACCTGCGCTTTACCCCGGCAGGGGTGTATGCGGACTATCTGGTGTCCGGGCTGCCGTTCATCTACCTATCCGAGCACGTACAGCACAGTGTCGCCGCGCAGCACGCGGAGCTGTGGCGGGCGCTGCCGTCCGGCGCGTCGATCAGCGGGCTGACAGTGCCGGTACCCGCGCGCAGCGTCACCCGCCGCATGCTTTACGCCCACCCCGACCTGCGCGAGGCCGCCGGCGCCGCCGCGCCGGAGATCCCCGCCCCCGCCCGGGCCTGGATAAGGCATTGCCGCACATGGGATCCGGTCCTCGCCGGCCACCATCCGCGCCGGCGCGTCTACTGGCTGAGCCTCCCGCTGGACTACGGCCCGGGTGGGCGCACGACCATGGGAACCTGGCGGCGCCTGCTGCAGGTCGTGCGTGGCCACGACAACGACACCGCCGCCTCGCTGGCGGCCTACCGCCAACGCGCCGCGCGTATGGTGGCCGCGTTGCCCGGCGCGTTCTTCATCAAACCGGCCAGCGTGGAGCAGATCTGGTGGCACTGGAACTACATCGCCAGCCGCGGGGTGTGGCTCCATCCGCTGCCGAACCAACCGTGTGACCCGCATGCCCGGCTACCCGCCTCCGCGTTCACCCCGGTGCACCTCGACCCGTCAGCCGCAGTGCGGCGCGGGCGGCGCTGGCGCGCCGCCCGCGCCGACGCCGAGGTGTTCGTGCGAAGCTACCGCGACGCCGGCGACAGCGATGTGGGGGCACCTCCCGCTTGCGGGGGACCACCTGCGCGAAGAGCAGAGAGCAGCGATGAGCCGCTTGCGCGAAGAGCAGAGAGCAGCGATGAGCCGCTTGCGCGAAGAGCAGAAAGTGAGGTCGTCCCTGACGCTTACCAGGCGTTCTTTCCATTGCAGGATTTCCCCGACACCGGGATCGCCTGGCCCAGGGCGACGATCTTCAAGCTGCTCGACGACCTCACCGGCCCGGACACCACCCTGGACTGGACGATCCACAGTACGTTCAGCCCCGCCGACGCGGCGGTAGCCACCGCGCAAAACACCATCGTCAACATCCGTGACCAGTTTCGACAGCGCGGCCGGCACGCCTCCAGCGACGACGAGCTGATCCGGAAACTAGCCTCCGGCAAGGAGTTGGCGTCCGAGCTGAAACGCGGCACCCCCGCGCGCGGCGTGAACGTGGCCATCGTGGTCGCTGCCGCTGCCGCCGACCCCGACACGTTGGCCCGCGCGGTGGAGACGGTGATCCGCACCTACCGCCGTCACGGCATCGGCGCCACCCGGTGGCGTGGCAGCCAGCCGACGCTGTGGCGGGCGTTCAACCCTGGTACGGAACACGCCGCCCTGCTGGGGGAGTTCCGCAACCCGACGACCACGGCCCGCTTCGCCAAGTTCGTGCCGCTGCTGGCCAGCCGCCTCGGCAACAACACCGGGGTGCCCCTGGGCATGAACGTGACCAGCCCCGGCCTGCGTGATGTGGTGCTGCTGGATCTGCTCAACGCGCCGCGCCGCGACCACCCGGCCAACCTGGTCATCTGCGGCTCCCCAGGCCGTGGAAAATCCCACTGCGCCAAGAATCTGGCGCGCTCCTGGCTGGCGTTGGGTGCCGGGCTGCATATCTTCGACCCCACCGATGCCCGCGAACACGAACGTGCGCTCGGCGATTACCCCGACAAGATCGTCATCGACCCGGCCCGCCCCACCTTCAGCCTTGACGGGCTGCGGATATTTCCGTTCGAAGACGCCGCGCAACGCACCGTCGACCATCTGCTGCCGCAATTAGGGTTTTCGGCGCTCAGCCCGCAGGCGGCCCGCCTGAGCGCCCACCTGGAGCCCAAGTTGCGGCACGCCAACGGCATCGGCAGCACCAACGCGCTGATCGACTATCTGCGCGAGCTGCGCGACGGACGGGTGCCGGCCGACGACGATCTGCTGATCGGGTTGGAGGGTCTGCGTGCCCAGCGGCTGCTCGCCCCGCTGTTCGACGACACCCTGCCCACGCCGAACCTGGCAGCGCAATGCGTGATCTGGAACTTTGGCGGGCTGACGCTGCCCACCGTCACCGAGGAATACACCGCACACCTGCACCGCCAGACCACCCCTGCCCAGCGGGCGGCACAGGCGCTATTCGGGCTGGGCGCCGAGCTGGCGCAGTCGTTGTTTTTCAGCCGCCCGGATCGGCCCGACGTGCTGGTCGTGGAGGAGTGCGCGGCGTGGACGCATTCCCCGGGTGGGCAGAAGTGCGCGAACAAGATCATCCGGCAGGGCCGCAAGGCCTGGACCGGGCTCTGCGCGATCAGCCAGCACCCGATCACCGACTTCGCCGTGCTGGAGGATGAGTTCATCGACCAGCGGCTGTGCCTCGGGTTCAGCGACGCCGCCCTGGCCGAGGCCACCCTGCGATGGTGCGGGCGCGATCTGGATCGGCACCCCGATTTGGTGCGCAACTACGTGGACAACACCAGCCCGGTGCAGATGGTCGATCACGGCGACGACGCCTTCGACACCCGTCACGGCACCGTCATCCCGGGCCGGCACGGCGAGGCGTGGTTCCTCGACGAGTTCGGCGGCTTCGGCAAGGTGCGGCTGTTCGCGGCGCCGACACCGCAGTTGGCGGCCCGCTTCGACACCAACCCGCACCGATGTGCCCGCCGTTGACCACCCATCAGCGGTGGGGCCGCCCGGCACTGCTTATCGCCGTGCTGCAGGGCCTGTCGACCGTCGCGGTGAGCGTCGCGCCGCGCGCCACCGCGTCGACAAACGCAATGATCTTGAACTTCACCGGCCTGTCGGACAGCTACGGGGTGCCGATCGGCGACTACTACCTGGCCGTCGCCTCGGTAACCGATCAGATCACCCAGGCCGGCCCGGGCGTGACCGCCAACCCCGCCTCCTGGGTGGCGTGGAGTGCGCACACCGTGGGAGTTCTGCTGTCCTGCATCACGGTCGCCACCGCGCTCACCGCAGAGGCCGGGTTGTTCGTCGGCATCGTCGCGCTGGCGTTGTGGGTGATGAAAATCACCGTGTCCACCTACTGGCTGACGGTGATCGGCGGCATCGCTCGCGCTGTTGCCGGCGCGGTGGTGGCTGTCACCACCCAGATCGGGCTGCTGCTGTTGGCTGTCCCGGTCGGCGTGCTGATCGGGGTGGCGACGGTCAAGCGGGGCGAGGTCGGGCGCGGCTGGACGATGATCCTGATCGCATTCACGCTGCCGGCCTTGTCGGTGGCGGTGTTCGCCGACCCCGCCGGTGAGATGTACGGGCCCGACGGGCTGTTGGCGTTCGGGCGGCGCGTCGGATTCTCGGTCGCCGAGGCCGCCACCAATAACGGCTCACTCGACGGCACCGGCGCAGGGGAGGTAAGCGCGTTGACCGCCAGCCTGATCACCCACACCGTGCGAGAACCGTTGCAGCTGTGGAACTTCGGCCATGTCGTGGACCGCGTCGGGGGCTGCGCCGCGGCGTGGTCGGCGGCTGTGCGCGGCGGCGTCCCCGACGGTCCGATCACCGCGATGGCGGCGTGCGGGGACCGCGCCGCGGTCGCCTACGCCCAGCATCTCGACGGCACCAACGTGTGGATTGGGATGGTTTTTGTGCTGGCCGCGCTTCTGCTCGCGGCGTTCATGGTGGTATCAGGCTGGGCGGTTCTGAAGGTGTCGGTGAAGGCGATCTGGACAACCGTCATCCTGTTACCGACGTTGTGGCTCGGTGCCGTCCCCGGCGCCCCGCAGCGCCGCGCAGTCGACGTCGTCTGGCAGTTCTTACGGCACGGCGTCGAGGTGATGGTCTACATCACCTATGTCAGCGTGATCGGGCTGGCGGTGCAGCGGATCGTCGCAGATCCGTTGCCCGCGGCGATGGGCGGCACCGGCCCGTTCGCGCATGTGCTGATGATGGGGGCGGTGTCGGTGGTGGCGTTGATCCTGCTGGGTCACGTGCGCGCCGAGCTGTCGGGCCGACCGCGCGGGCGCGGACTTTTCGGCCGTGGCGCTGACGTGGCGGTCGGCATGGGGATGCACGCGACGGGCTCGGCGGCACTCTCGGGTGCGATGGGTCTGCGCGGCCGGTTTCCTGGCGGGCGGGCCCAGACGCCCTGGGAGCAGCTCGACCGGGCCGCCGGCGACGCCGCGAAAGTGCACGGCACTCCTCAACCCGGCGTGGATCCGGTGCCCAATGCGCCCGCCGACGCGCCCGCTTCCGCCGAGGACCGGGATTCCGCAGGAGAGGCCGGCGTGGGCCCGGCCGGTGTGGCGTGGATTCTCGGGGAGGTGGACCGAATCAGCGGCGGTGGCCATGGCGCGGGGCGCGGATCGCGGCGCCAGCCGGCGGGTGCGCCCAATGCCGCCGCGAGCCCCGATGACCCGGGCGGGAACCCGGCGGACGTCCCGCCGATCACGGAACCCGAGCCTCTGCCGCCGAAGCCCCCGCTCGGACCGACTACGGTCGATCCCGTCAATGACACCCCCTAGCCAGGAGCCGATCGTCCACCGATGACCTCGCCTACCGAGCTACGCCGGTCGTTCGACGCCGCCATCGATGCGTACCGGGTCGGTGACATCGTGCGTGCGCTTGGTCTGTTCACCGACATCACCGGGGCCGCTCCGGCGATGTCGGATGCGTGGCTGGGGCGGATGGCCTGCGGGGACCACGGCCTCGACACCGTGGCGGCCGCGCACCTCAATTCCCGCGCGCTGTACCGGGAGACTCGCCGCATAGGCCTGCCCGACGGGACGCTGCACGCCCGCCCGGCCGCGCCGCTGTATCTGACCCTGCCGGTATGGTCGCGGGCGACCATCGCGCTGGCGTACGCGGCGGCGCTGATCACCGCGGGCCGCTGTCCCGAGGCGGCCGAAGTCCTCGACGACCCGGTGATCACCGGCGACGCCCAGGCCGCGCAGTGGCGCCAGTTCATCACCGCCACACTGTATTTCACGACGCGGCGCTGGCCCGACGTGCGCGATGTCACGGCGGTGTCACCGCCGCCCCAGGCCACCTACAGCACCGATGAGGTCACCGCCGCGGTCGCGGCGTTATCGGCGAGCGCGGCGGCCGGCCTGGGTCATGTGCAGGCCGCGCTGGCGCAGCTCGACACCATCTCGACCGCCAACCAGGTGCTCGCCGCCGACATTGCGCTGACCCGCGCGTGGTGTCTGCGCGAACTCGGCGACGAGGACGCCGCCAAGGCGGCGTTCCGTGCCGCGGTGGTGGACGGGCAGCTGCTGCCCGCCGCCCGCGACGCCGTGGACAACCCGGCGCTGCGGCTGGTGATCACCGACGCCGAAACCATCGCCACGCGCACCGATGAGTGGGATCCGGGCACCGAAACCAGCCGCGAGCATCGTGCGGCGGCGGCGCTGGCCAGCGAGCAGCAGGCGGTGCTGGCCACCGCGCAGGCGCGTCTCGACGAGCTGATCGGCCTGGACGGCCCCAAGGAGCAGATTGCGGTGTGGCGCACCGAGATTCAGATCGACCAGTTGCTCGCCGCCCAGGGCAGGGAACCCTCGGCGACCAACGAGAACCATATGGTGCTGGAAGGCCCCCCGGGCACCGCCAAGACCACGTTCGCCCGGATTGTTGCCGAAATTCTGTTCGGGCTGGGCAAGATTGCGCGCCCTGAGCTGGTGGAGGTCACCGAGGAAGACCTCGTGGTCGGGTTCGTCAGCCAGACCGCGCAGCGGATGAAGGACGTCTGTGAGGACGCGCTTGGCGGGGTGCTGTTCATCGACGAGGCCTACCGGCTGGTACCGGAGCACGAGGGTCATTCGTTCGGCAAGGACGCCATCAACACCCTGCTGAAGTACATGGAGGATTTCCGTGACCAGCTGGTGGTGATCGTCGCCGGCTACCCCAAGGAGATGCGGCGGTTCATGGCCGCCAATCCGGGGCTGGCGTCGCGGTTTCACTTCACATTGACCTTCGACAGCTACACCCCCGACGAGATCGTCGCGATCGGCCGCCACATCGCCGAGCGGGAAAAGATCGCGATCGCCGACGACGCGTGGCCGCTGCTGCACGCCGAGGCGGCGCGGCTGCGCGGCACCGCGGTCGCAGCCGGCACCGCGCTGGACGTGGCCGGCAACGGACGCTATGCCCGCAAGGTGGTCATCGGCTGCAAGCGTGAGCGCGCCCGCCGCCTGCACACCGTCGCCCCTCAGGATCTGGCCGAGTTGGCCAGAACTGACCCGTCCACGCTGACCGTCAGTATCGATGACATGGCCCGCGCGCTGGTGTCGGCTCTCGCGAGCGGTGCGGCCGCCGTGGATTCCGGCTGATCGCGGCCCTGGCTGCGGAGATTGTTACCCGCGAGTTAGACGGTTTCTCAACGGTTTACACGGAATAGGGCGCGCCCTATAGTTGCCGACGTGCTGAGCTATGCGAGGCTAGCCTCAGTCGCCAAGGATGGTGACACGCCATGAACGAGTGGGGTGACACCGGGATCGAGGCGACACGTGGCCGGCGCGTCGGGGACTTCAGCGCGTCGGTGCGCATTTTCACGAGACCGTGTTTAAACTCATTGCGCTAAGAGACGATCAAAGGAGCGGCACCGTGGGAATCGAACCGAAATTTGTCCTACGAGTGCTGGCGGCGGGCGTGGTTGCGGCTGGTATCGCCGCCGCACCTCCGGCTGCGGCCGACAACAGCGAGTTCTGCGGGCCTATCGGGCAGCAACTTCGCTGACCGGGTCAGCGACGGGCATCGCAGGTGGCCTGTAAAGCCGCTCACTCCGGGGATGGGTGGGTTCTGGTCCTCCGGCCGGTACTACCAGGGCGGGTAGGCCCATCCGTCCAACGTCCACGAGCCAAGGTTCGGGGCGGGCAGAATCTGCACGTTGTGGCCGTTCCCGTAACCGGGCGAAAGTCCTTGCACGCCGCCGGAAACATACGTGCCGTCGCCGCGAGAGATATCGACATGGCCGCCATCGGGACCTGAGGAGAACACCAGTGCGCCGCGTGGGACGGGCATTTCGTGACGCGCCAGCCCACGGTCGGCCAGCGACTGGTAAAAGGACAGTGCTGCGTCGTGACCAATCCCAGTCGCGGTGGTGCGGCCATAAGCGGCGTCAACGAAGTCTTCGCAGCCATAGGGGCCGAACGCATCGGTGTCCAGCATGCTCTCGGCGACCGCCACGGGATTACCGACCGCGCTAGCGGTGGCTAAGTCGCCGGGATTACCGACCGCGCTAGCGGTCTCGATGTCGCCAATTTCGAAGCCGGGCAAAGCACCGGCGGTGGCAGTACTCGTGTTTGCCGATCGCGATGGGCGCCCTGGGCCAACGTGCTGGTATAAGCAGCCCTCGCCGGCGCGGACGTTGGTCATGGACGCGCAGGTCGCGTGGGCAACGCCGGCCGAACTCAGCGCCGCCATGGCCATCCCGCCGGAGGCCAGTGCGCCAAGCACTAACTTGCGCGTCGCGCCTGATGTCGGTCTGGGCGTGCCCACCGCGACCGCCCGGAATTGCCCCATCACGTCCGCCTTTCACGATGCCCCCGCCGCGCCAGGTAACCGCTTCCGGCACAACTCCTACCCATGGCTGCGCCGATGACAACCATAAGCAAATTTGAATATGTCTAATCGTCTCTCGAATTTATGAGGGCATCCTTTGCCCCGCAATGATTACAGCTGCAACAAGTTACTACAACGTAAAATGCGGCAAACTAGTGGTAACCTCACCGCAATTGTGGTGCCCGAACAAACCTGATCCCGCGGGCATTGAGGCGGCATAAGGGGGACGGGGGAGAAGGAATTCGGCCCGCTGGGGTTCGGCGCATACTGGGTTGGCGAAAGCGACGGCGTCGTGGTTGTGGTGGTCGTCGTGGTGTCGTCGTAGTGGGTGCGGGCGGCTTGTTGCCGCCGCATGCCGTCAGTGCCCCGCCGCGGCGATCGCGACGATACCGGCAATCCCGGCGAGACGGGCGGACAAGCGGGCCGATGTCATAGGTTCTGTCCTGTCTGTCCGCCGGTTCGCCTGGTTGCCAATTCGGTTGGACGGACCATACCCGCGTCGGTGTAGTCGCGCAGCGCGTTGACTTCAACTTCCGGGTTGCCGGGCAGAAATCGCTTGCCCGACTTCATCTGTGGAGGTGTGTCACGTCTTTCCGGCGGCTTGTTCGACCTCGAGGAGCTGTTCACCGCGCCGTTCCTCGTCATAGGCTTTGCGCCCGCCGCGCAGACCGAACAGCCGCTTCGAGATCAACAGGTAAACCACGGCGGCCACGTTGATGGCAAAAGCCACCCCGCGGGTGATCGTGATGCCCTTGGCCAGCTCGTGCACTTCCAGCGGCAGGAAGATCGAGGTGGCCACCACCGCGAAGTACTCGCCCCAGCGTGCCAGCAACCACAGTCCGATCCCTTCCACCAGCTCCAGCACCGCGTAGGCGACCAAAATGAAGAACAGCAAAGTCAGGGTGGACGGTTTGGTGGCCAACGCCTTTTCCAGCTCATGCACCGTGGCCATCTGGTCGACCTTGATTCCGCTGGCCCGCAACAGCGGCAGGTCGCGCTCCAGGGCGGCTTGGATCGATCCCTGCGCACCGCGAAACGTCCACACCGCCCACGCTGCGAGCCCGATCAGCAGCGCGCGGAACCAACGCTCGACCGCTAGGGCGCGCACGATGATCGCCTGACGTAACGCCTTGCCGCGCAGAACCATCGGTGCGTCTTCGGAAGGCCCGCGTCCTTTTGGCGCCCCGAGGGTGAATTCACCACACCGCAGGCAGCGCCACACTTCGCCCAGCCCGGTGGTGCCGTGCAGCCGGTCCGCGAGTGTGGCGTCATTGGGCGCGTAGGTGATGTGCCCGCGGCGCGCGCAGGTGTGCAGCTCCCACTGGTTGAGGCGGTGATCTCCGTGCATAGCCGTATCCGCTCCTTCGCTACCGGAAAACGTGAATGCCTACTTACCCGGAAGCATGATCGGCACTGGGCTCTCGAACCCTTGGGCCGCGCCGTTGATGTACGGAATTCTGCCGCCGCAGCCGTCGGGTAATGAAAATGTCACGTCGGGGTTGTTGTAGGACAATTGCGCGAGATGCTGCAGCGTGATCGGGTGCCAGGTGCGGTCGAAGTTGATGATATGCGGCAACGCGCCCAGGTCGCCATTGAGATGAAAATCAGTGTTGCGCTGGTATTCGTACACGCGGGCAACCCAGCGCTGCAGACTTCCGTCACTGGCCACCCGGGTTACGGTGGTGGCCTCATCCCCTGCCCAACGGAATCGGTAACTGGTGTCGAATTGGGCTGCGGGTTCATCGATGTCACCGATCCAGGTTTTGCCCGGCGTGAACATACCGGTCGACGGGCCCACCGTGAGGGGGGTGGCGTCGGGCAGTGGCCGGTACTGCGGCTTCAGCGGAGGAGGCGGTGCGCCGACATACGGCGGTGGCGGCGGCACCGTTTCCCACTGCCCGAACGACGGGTCGCCGACGTGTGGGTAGGTCGGGTCGGACGGCATGCCCGGCTGTCCCGGTGCCGGTCCCGGTGGCGGTGATTGCGGGATGCCCGGCCGGTAGTCGACGGCCTGGACCCGCGCAAGGTCCCCGCGGTTGCGGTCGTCTTGGTCGGCCAATTCGTAGGCAACGTTGCGCATCCCCTGTGCGGTGCCGTGCATGCGGTTGTGCAGACGGGAGTTCTGCTGCGTGCCGTAACTGATCAGCGTGTCCAGGGCGCGCCCGGAGGCACCGATCCATCCCGGCGATGCGGCGCCGAGCCCGTTGACGAAACCCTGATTACTGGTCCGCAGCGATTCTGCGCGCCCGACGAGAGTGGCCGCCTGGGCGTGCACCGCCTCGGGATCGACGCTGACGGTGTTGTCGTTGTTGGCCATGGCGGGCTGTTTCTCTGTCATTCGACGATGGGCGCCTGAGGTCGGTTCGTGCTGATCGCCGCGTGGATGGCCGCGGCCAGTCCGTGATCTGTGCGCGCAGCTAACCGCATCATGTCCAGGACCGCGGCCTGTTCTCGTCTCAGCACCAGCAAGCGCTGCAAATCGGGAGCCGGATTGGTGTCATTAATGACCCCGTTGGGCAGCAGGGTCAGCTTCCACCGGGTGCACGTGTCAACGATGTCTTGGTAGCGCTGCTTGACATCGGCGACGTCGGCGATCGCGGTGTTCACGGCGTCGGCCACCGATTGCAGTTCGTCGCCGTAGAAGTTGACGTCGTGGCGGACGGCGCCCAGTGCGGCGCGGGCAGCGGCGCCGGATGCGCCGTGCCACCCGGTGAGGTTGCGGTGCATGTCGCCGACGTCGGCGCCAACCCCTTGCAGCGCCAGGGAGTGGGTGTTGCACAGCGCGAAAACGTCGCGCAGGGCGTCGGGATCCCATTTAGCGATGTCGGCCAGGGTGACGTCGATCATGTGCTTGCCGCCACCGGCCGGCGCCGTCGGGGGACGGCCCGCCCGCCCCACCGCATTTTCGGCACGATGACACCTCCCGTTCCCAACAGGCTCCGGAGCCATCGTATGGGCTACCCGCACCCCGTCCGCGCACGAATTTGGCAACAATACGCATGGCCGCGCGCGAACGTACGGTCAGCTCAAATGGTTGAGCCAGTCCGAATCTGTGGTATCGAGCTTGCTGTTGCCGTCGAAGACTGCTGGCGTGCTGGGTTGTGACATCAGTCCCTGCAGCGTGTTCCCCGCGTTGGCGGCTTTCGTTTTTGCCGCATCGAGTTGACCTGACTTGATGCAATCGGTCACGCTGCTCGGCGCGTTCACCGATTGGGCACGCTGCGCCAGATCGTCGTTGCTGGGATCGGTGGACGCGTTCTCCTTCGGCTGAAAGTCGCTCGCGAACAACGCCGTATAGAAATCGGTGAATAGCTTGGGGTCGTTCGCCGACGCGACGCACAGCACCGCCGCCAGGGCGCGGGTCGAATAGTCGCCGCTGGCGGACTTGGGGTCGAGAAAGGTGAGCAGGTGGTAGTGCACCTGGATCTTCTTGTCGTTGATCGCAGTCTGCATTCTGGTCGAGTTGTTCTGGATGAAGACACCGCATTGCGGGCACATGGGCTCGTTGAAGACGTCGATCGTTTTCGGAGCCTGGTCTGCGCCGATGGATACGCCATCGTCGAGCACCTGCAGCTTGACGGCGTTGGCCGGAGGAGATGGGGGAGATGGGTTCGACGCCAACACCCGCCAGATGACCAGCGCCGCGACGATGACGACCACCACCGCGACCGCAACGCCGACCAGCAGCCAGGACTTCGCTCTGTCTGGTGGCGGTCGCAATGGCGCCTGCCCCCAAACTGGTTGCGCCCCAGCGGCTTGCGCGGCGCCCCACCCGGACATGGGTTGGCTCGGCGCAGGCTGTGAGCCCCAGACCGGGCCCGATGTCGGCGCAGTAGCGGGATAGGGCGGTGGCGTGGAAGTCGGATAGGGCTGTGGCGTGGGCGTGTGATAGGGCTGCGGGGTTGGCGTCGGATAGGGCTGTGGCGTGGGCGTGTGATAAAGCTGCGGGGTGGGCGTCGAATACGGCTGTGGTGTGGGTGTCGAGCGCGGCGGCGTCGACTCACGTCTTGTGGGCGTCAACGGATTTGCCAAACCGGGTATCTTCGGCATCGTGGCGATCTGACTCCGGGTCACGATGTCGTCGGAGCGGTCCCGGTCGGGTTCGCTGAGCGCCGCGTGGGCGGCCTCGGCGAGAGCACCTGCGGTGGGATACCGGTCGACGGGATCTTTTGCCATTCCGCGGGCAATCACCTCGTCCAATGCGCCAGGAATACCCGATCGTGTGGCACTCGGCAGCGGGACGGGCTGCGTCAGGTGTGCCGTCATCACACTGGGGCCCTTGCCCGGGTAAGGCGGAGATCCGGTGAGGCACTCGTATAGCACACAGGCCAGCGCATAGGTGTCGCTGCTGGAGGACAGGTCACGGCTGGTAAACCGCTCTGGCGCCATATACCGCCAGGTACCGATGGTGCTACCCATCGACGTCAATTTCTCGTCAGTGGTGGCACTGGCGATGCCGAAGTCGACGAGGTAGGCGAAGTCGGCGCTGGTCAAGAGAATATTGCCCGGTTTGATGTCGCGGTGCATCACGCCGGCCCCGTGCGCGGCGTCAAGCGCCGCGGCAATCTGGCGGATGATCGCCACCGCCCGCGGGGGCGCCAGCGGCCCGAACCTGCTCAACACAGTGCCCAGGTCGGTGCCCTCGATCATGCGCATGTCCAGGAACAGCTGTCCGTCGATCTCACCGAAATCGTGAATGGGGACGACGTGCGGCTCCTGCAGCTTGCCTGCGAGGCGAGCTTCACGCTCCATCCGTTTGCGGAACACGGTGTCCTGGGAGAACGCCGCCGGCATGAGTTTCAGCGCGACTGTGCGCTCGCGGACGGTGTCCTCGGCTTCATACACTTCGCCCATGCCGCCGCGGCCCAGCAGCCGGATGAGCCGGTACGGCCCGAATTGCGTGCCCGCGCGCGAGCTTTCTTCGGCGTCGCTCATCGTCGGCTACCCATGACGGCCCCGCCGGACCACCGCCGCGCGACGGCGTTGCATCCAGCGAAGGCCCTGCGTCGACCAACCGTGGCCAAGTGCTGCTCCCATTTCGACCGCGACGCTGCAAATCATCGCAGATCGCGTGCCTCCGTGGCCTAGCAACTCTACGCCGGTGCAGCCAGACAGTCCGGATGACCGGATCGCCGACCTTGCAAGCAACCTGCGTGAAATGAAACGGATTGTAGTGCAGTCAGATTCGATGACGGTCTTTCTTCGTGGGCGCCGTTGCTCCGATCATCAGGCAACGTCACGCAGTGCGTGACGACGACGGTCGCGTCACCCGGGCCTCGAGTTGCTCCTCGTACGCGCCCTCATCGCGGCCCAAAGCGATCGTGGCCGCCGCCATCGCCGCGATGGCGATCGGCAGCGCGATCGTTTGATAGCCGGTCACCCTCAGATGCTCGTTGAGCACAAGCGCGCCGAGCAGCACGGCAACCACCGGCTCCAACACCAGCATAGTCGGCACCGACGTTTGCAAGGCACCGGCATGAAAAGCCGACTGCTGCAGCACAGTGGCGCAAATCCCGACTGCTGCAAGAATATACACTGGCGGCAGCATCAGGACGACGAGCGCCCCGTCCTCGGCGAGTTCGTACATCACCAACTTGGTTAAGACTGCGACGACGCCGAAGAGCACACCCGCTGCGATCCCGATCAGCACGGCGCGACGCCGGCCCGTGGACCTGGCACCGAACACGACGCACAACACCACGATCGGCGCAATGACCGCGGTGGCTATCGACCAGGCCATCTCCTGTCCGCGGTACAGGCCTGGCCGAGGGCGCGCCATCAGCACGAACGATGCGAGCGAGGCGGTGAGTACCACTGCCCAGACCCATTCGCTGCTTCTGACGCGTCGGCCCGCGAGCCGGGCGCTCATTGGCAATGCAAACAGCAGAGATGACACCATAAGCGGCTGGACCACCAGAAGCGATCCCTTTGCCAATGCCACCGACTGGCACGCGTAACCGGCAACCGCGACGCCGGTACCGATCCACCACAGCCGTTTGCGCACCAGTGCAGTCACCATGGCGGTGCTGACACCCTGTTCCTCGGGGACGTCCATCGTGGCGCGCTGCCGAACCACAATCCCGGTCGCCATGCAGACGGCGGCCATCAACGCAAAGAAAATCACCAGTCCCTGATGCGCCATCAATGCCTTTCACTCGGCCCCGGCCGCTTCCCCCAGGGTGGTCGGCAAACTCGGGCCGGCGGCATACATCGCAAAATTAGCCCCACTTCCTCGCGCTGTGTGCTTCCGGCTCGTTCACGGGGTCAAAAATACGCGGTCACCTTATCTGCTGGCGCGAATTGGTCATACGGCCGACAGGTACCGCTTGGTCATGATCCGCTGGAGCATCGACGTGATCGGTCCGGCGGCCTTGCTCCACCACGTCGCGTGCCGGGAGAACGCGACTACCTCGGCGAGGACGGCGTCGTCGGCGGGGTCGTAGCGCACCGCGAACAATTCTTCGCCCGACTCCGGGTGGCCGGGCAACGTACCGTAAGCGAATCCACGGCGGTTCTCCTCGTCGATGACGTACACCACGCGGCATGGCGCGCGCACCGGCCCCAGCCCGACGACCACCACAGAACCGGCCTGCGCGACCTCGGTACTCGGCGTGACGTGAGCGCCGGCGCCGCGCAGCATGCCCCACCGCATCACCCGGTCGGCGGCCTCATCGAAACGGGCGCGCCCGGTACCGATCCGCGCCGATTCCGTGACGTGGTGGTAGGCATCCGGCAGTCGGCCGCTCGTCCCACCAATGTCGGTGTAGGTGAACGGTTTATCGGCAAGCCGGTCGAGATTCATCAGCAGTGCCCTCGGAAATCCAGTGGCCGATCAGATCCGCCCTGCAACGCGAGCATCATTTGAGTGTCCGCCTGGTTACACCACAAGGTCGACAAACCGAAGAACTGCTTTCCAGCCCGGCGGCGTACGGTCGACGAATGACCACGTTCACCCTTGGGACCCTCACGGTCAACCGCCTTGGATTCGGCGCGATGCGCCTCACCGGCAAGGGTGTCTGGGGTCCGCCCGACGATCACGACGAGTGCATTCGTGTGCTGCGGCGCGCGGTAGACCTCGGCGTGACGTTCATCGACACCGCCGACTCGTACGGTCCCGCCGTCTCAGAGAAACTCATCCGCGAGGCGCTCCACCCCTATCCCGGCGATCTCGTCATCGCCACCAAGGCCGGCCTGGTGCGCACCGGGCCCGACGAGTGGCATCCGCTGGGCTTCCCGGCATACCTGCGCCAGGAGTGCGAGATGAGCTTGCGCCGTCTTGGCGTCGATCGCATCGACCTGTTCCAGTTGCATCGCATCGATCCGAAGTTTCCGGCCGAAGACCAGCTCGGCGAGCTGGCCGCACTGCAGCAGGAAGGCAAGATCCGCCACATCGGGCTGTCCGAAGTCAACGTCGACCAGCTGGAAGCCGCCCAGAAGATCGTCTCGATCGTGTCGGTGCAGAACATGTACAACCTGTCGATGCGTAGCGCGGAACCCGTACTGCAGGCGTGCGAAGCCAGCAACATCGGATTCATCCCCTGGTTCCCGCTGGCGGCCGGACCGCTCGCGGCCGCCGACGGCCCGTTACAGCGCATCGCCGCTAGCCACGGGGCCACACCGTCGCAGCTGGCGCTGTCATGGTTGCTGAAACGATCCCCGGTGATGTTGCCGATTCCGGGCACGTCGAAAGTGGCACACCTGGAGGAGAACGTCGCGGCCGCCGAAATCATCCTCGGCGATGGCGAATTCGACGAGTTGAGCACCGCCGGTTCCTCAGGCTGATGGGCGACGACGTCACGGCGCAGGCGCCGGCGGCGTTCGCGCAGGCGGTAGCGTTCACGCCATGACCCGACCTCGCGTTCCCCGTTTGCCGGTCGAGGAGGCCAAGGCCGCGGCCGACGAAGCCGGCGTTCCTGACTACATGGCCGAGCTCGCCATCTTCCAGGTGCTGCTGAATCACCCCACCCTGGCCCGCGCCCTCAACGACCTTCTCGCCACGATGTTATGGCACGGCAGCCTGGACACGCGGCTGCGGGAGTTGGCGATCATGCGGATCGGATGGCTCACGGCGTCCGACTATGAGTGGACCCAGCACTGGCGGGTCGCGAGTGGGCTCGGCGTGGCGGCCGAGGATCTCGTCGGCGTACGGGACTGGCGGGCCCATGACGGTTTCGGGTCGACCGAACGCGCGGTGCTGGCCGCCACGGATGACGTCGTGCGCGACGGCGTGGTGAGCACTGAGAGCTGGGCGGCGTGTGAGCGTGAACTGGGCTCGAATCCGCTGGTGCTGATCGAGATGGTCACGGCGATCGGGGCGTGGCGAATGGTAGCGGCGATTCTGCACAGCCTCGAGGTGCCGCTGGAGGAGGGCATCGACAGCTGGCCACCGGACGGCCGATCTCCGACTCAGACGATCCGATAGGCCTTTGAATCGAGTGTGCACTGGCTGCTTCGATAGTGCACTGGCTGTGCCAAATCGCAAAAATTCCCGCAGCCAACGCACACTCGGCGCAGCCGATGCACACTCGGCGCACCCAGGGCACACTCGACCGCCGAAGACGCGAGCGCCTCACGTAGCGTGACCGAGTGACATCAGGCGACGAGCACCGCGGCGGCGGGTTCAACCCGCCGGTACCCACGACGAAGGGCGGACCGGACTACGGCCGGTTCGTCGAGGTCGTCCGGTCCCTGCAGGATCACGCCCGGGCCGTCGACGCCCCGGATGAAGTCATCACCAAGGCCGCCGGCTTGATCGAGGACATCAACGCCCTGCTCGCGCCGTACTGGTCCGACGAATGGGCATCCCCGTCGGGCCGACGGATGGACCTTCCGAATCGCGGCAACATCCTGCACGTGCCCGCAGAGCTCAAGAAAACCGACGACGGTCGCGTGCGCGGGACCGCGCGCTTCCGCCGATTCCACTTGGGCCGCAACGGCGCTGCCCACGGCGGGTCGATCGCGATGCTGTTCGACTCGCTGCTCGGCTACACCGCTTCGAAGCTCACCCGCAGCCCGTACCAGCGCACCGCTTTCCTGCACATCAACTACCGCCATATCGTCCCGGTCGAAACGGAGCTGCAGGTCGACGCGGGCATCGAGCGCGTCGACGGCCGCAAGATCTTCGTTGAGGGTCGGCTGACCGATGACGAGGTGGTGTTAGCCGACGGTGAGGCTCTGTTCGTGCGGCTGCGGCCCGGCCAGCCATGAGTCGGCCACGAGCCCGGCCACGACACGCAAATCGGCCTGGGCGGTAATTCTGCTCACCGATAGCATGGTCCGCGATTAAGCACATCCGACCTGTTGGAGACTTCGCGATGACCGCCGCCGCTTCCGTCAGCCCGGCAGACCCGATCCGGGTGCCTGCCGGGACTACCGCCGGGGCAGCGGTCCGCGACGCGAGCCTTCCTGGCCGGGGTGAGCCGAACGCGATCGTCGTCGTGCGCGACGCCGACGGCCGTCTGCGGGACCTGAGCTGGACGCCGACCAACGACGCGGAGGTCGTGCCGGTCGCTGCGGACACCGAGGACGGCCGCAGCGTCATTCGCCACTCGACCGCCCATGTGCTCGCGCAGGCGGTGCAGGACATGTTTCCCGAGGCCAAACTTGGAATCGGGCCGCCGATCACCGACGGCTTCTACTACGACTTCGACGTGGCCGAGGCGTTCACCCCCGAGGATCTGGAGGCGCTGGAGAAGCGGATGCGCCAAATCGTCAAGGACGGCCAGCTGTTCTCCCGTCGCGCGTACGAGTCGAAGGATCAGGCCCGCGAAGAGCTGGCCGACGAGCCCTACAAGCTTGAGCTCGTTGACGACAAGTCCGGCGACCCCGAGGTGATGGAGGTCGGCGGCGAAGAGCTGACCGCCTACGACAACCTCAATCCCCGTACCCGGAAACGGGTGTGGAGCGACCTGTGCCGCGGGCCGCACATTCCGACCACCCGCTACATTCCGGCCTTCAAGCTCACCCGCAGCTCGGCGGCCTACTGGCGCGGCAATCAGGACAACGCGAGCCTGCAGCGGATCTACGGCACGGCGTGGGAGTCGCAGGAAGCGCTGGAGCGGCATCTGCACCTGACCGAAGAGGCGCAGCGCCGCGACCACCGCAAGCTGGGTATCGAGTTGGACCTGTTCAGCTTTCCCGACGAAATCGGCTCGGGCCTTGCGGTTTTCCATCCCAAGGGTGGCATTGTCCGCCGAGAGCTCGAGGAGTACTCGCGGCGCAAGCACATCGAGGCCGGCTACGAGTTTGTCAACACGCCGCACATCACGAAGGCGCAGTTGTTCCACACATCCGGACACCTTGACTGGTACGCCGACGGGATGTTTCCGCCGATGCACATCGACGCCGAGTATGGCGAGGACGGCACGGTGCGCAAACCCGGTCAGGACTACTACCTCAAGCCGATGAACTGCCCGATGCACTGCCTGATATTCCGGTCGCGTGGCCGGTCGTATCGCGAACTTCCGTTGCGGCTGTTCGAGTTCGGCACGGTGTACCGCTACGAGAAGTCGGGTGTGATCCATGGGTTGACCCGGGCGCGCGGCTTCACGATGGACGACTCGCACATCTACACGACCCGCGAACAGATGCGCGAGGAACTGGCTTCCCTACTGCGGTTTGTGCTCGACCTCCTCGGCGACTACGGGCTCGAGGACTTCTACCTGGAACTGTCCACCAAGGACCCGGACAAGTTCGTGGGCTCAGAGCAGGTCTGGGAAGAGGCGACGAACACCCTCGCCGAGGTGGCCGCCGAGTCGGGCCTGGATCTGGTGCCCGACCCCGGTGGCGCGGCGTTCTACGGTCCGAAGATTTCGGTACAGGCCCGCGATGCGCTGGGCCGCAGTTGGCAGATGTCGACGATCCAGCTGGACTTCAACTTCCCGGAGCGGTTCGAGCTGGAATACACCGCGGCTGACGGCACCCGGCAACGGCCGGTGATGATCCACCGCGCGTTGTTCGGCTCCATCGAGCGGTTCTTCGGAATCCTCACCGAGCATTACGCCGGCGCGTTCCCCGCTTGGCTGTCGCCGGTGCAGGTGGTGGGCATCCCGATTGCCGACGAGCACGTACCTTACCTGGAAAGCATTGCCGCCGAGCTGAAGTCACGCGGCGTGCGGGTCGAGGTGGACACCAGCGACGACCGGATGGCGAAGAAGATCGTGCACCACACAAACCAGAAGGTGCCCTTCCTGCTCCTCGCCGGCGACCGCGACGTGGAGGCAGGCGCGGTCAGCTTCCGGTTCCGCGACCGCGGTCAGCTCAACGCAGTGCCCCGCGACGACGCCATCGGCGCGATCTCCGCCTGGATTCACGCGCGGGAAAACGCTTCTCCGACAGCAGATCTGCTCAAACCGGGCGCCTCACCATGACGCGGCTCGAGCATGGTGGCGATGAGCCGCTTGGGCGAAGAGCAGAACCCGCCAATGAGCCGCTTGGGCGAAGAGCAGACGACGCCGATGAGCCGCTTGGGCGAAGAGCAGACGACGCCGATGAGCCGCTTGGGCGAAGAGCAGACGATTACGATGAGACCATCGTGGACCGCGGCGTCGGCGACGCGGACCATCTTCAGCGGCTGTGGACCCCGTACCGGATGAACTACATCGCCGAGGCGCCGGTCAAACGCGACGACGCCACCACCGAACAGCCGTTCAGCGACATCCCGACGCTGACCGACGAAGAGGGACTCGTTGTGGCCCGCGGCGAGCAGGTGTACGCCGTGCTCAACCTGTATCCGTACAACCCCGGCCATCTGATGATCGTGCCGTATCGGCGCGTGGCGGAGCTGGAGGACCTCGACGACGCTGAGAGCGCTGAGCTGATCGCCTTCACGCAGAAGGCAATTCGGGTGATCAAGGCCGTGTCGCGGCCGATGGGCTTCAACGTGGGGTTGAACCTCGGCAAGGTGTCGGGCGGATCGCTGGCCGAGCACCTGCACATGCACGTCGTCCCACGCTGGGTCGGCGACGCGAACTTCATCACGATCATCGGCGGGACGAAGATGATTCCGCAGCTGCTGCGTGAAACCCGCCAACTGCTCGCCACGGAATGGGCCAACCAGTCGTGAGCAATTTCTACCTGATGACGCGCGCGGCGTACGAAAGACTCAGTACACCGGTGGCCAAGGCCGCGCTGCGGGCGGGTCTGACACCCGACAGCGTGACCATCATCGGCACCGCTGGAACCGTGATCGCGGCGCTGACGCTGTTCCCGATCGGGCAGCTCTGGTGGGGAATGCTCGCGGTGGGGTTCTTCGTGCTGGCCGACATGCTCGACGGGGCGATGGCCCGCTTGCGGGGCGGTGGCACCCGCTTCGGCGCCGTTCTCGATGCGACGTGCGACCGGATCGGCGATGGGGCGGTGTTCTGCGGTCTGTTGTGGTGGGCGGCGTTCGGACTGAAGAACCCATCGCTGGTGGTGGCAATCCTGATCTGCCTGGTGACATCGCAGGTGATCTCATACATCAAGGCCCGAGCCGAGGCCAGCGGCCTGCGCGGCGACGGCGGGCTCATCGAACGGCCCGAGCGGCTGATCATCGTGCTGGGTGGCGCGGGGCTCTCGGATCTGCCGTTCGTCCCGCTCCCCCGGGTGCTGCCCATCGCGGTCTGGCTGCTGGCGGCGGCCAGCCTGATCACCGTCGCGCAGCGTCTGCACGCGGTCCGTAAGTCTCCGGGCGCGACGGACAAGATCGCGAATCCGGGGAGCGTGCAGTGATATCCACCCCGAGGACACCGCGGCTGGTGCGGGACAGCCGTGCGGTGCTGGGTCAGCATCTCACCGACTGGGGATATGCCGCAGGCTGGCGCATGGTGCGCACGATGCCAGATCTGTGGGCGCGCAAGACGTTTGACGCCGGAGCTTTCTGTGCGGCATTGGGTGGCGGTCCGCACCAGCTGCGGAAGAACCTGGCCCGCGTGACCGGTGTGGCGCCAAAAGCCGTGCCCGATTCGCTTATGCGCGCGTCGCTCGCGTCGTACGCCCGGTACTGGCGTGAAGCCTTCCGGCTGCCGTCGATGGACTACGCGGCGCTTCATCGCAGCATCGACGAGTCGATGGTCGGTAAGGAGCGTGTGGCAGCGGCGCTGCACGAGGGTCGCGGTGCGGTGATGGCGCTGCCGCACAGCGGCAACTGGGACGTCGCCGGTGTTTGGATGGCGCAGGAGCACGGCACTTTCACCACCGTCGCCGAGCGGCTCAAGCCCGAGTCGCTGTACCGGCGGTTCATCACTTATCGCGAGAGTCTCGGCTTCGAGGTGCTGCCGCTGTCGGGCGGGGAGCGCCCGGCGTACGAGGTGCTCGTCGAGCGGCTGCGGGCCAACCGTCTCGTCTGTCTGATGGCCGACCGCGACCTCACGCGCTCGGGTGTGCAGGTCGACTTCTTCGGCGAGCCGACGCGCATGCCGGCCGGGCCCGCGCGGCTGGCCATTGAAACCGGTGCCGCGCTGTTACCCACATACTTGTGGTTCGAGAAGAACGGCTGGGGCTTGGTCTTTCACCCGCCGCTGGACACGACGTCGGGGGACGTCAACGCCATCATTCAGGCGCTCGCCGACCGGTTCGCCGCCGGCATCGCCGACCACCCGGAGGACTGGCACATGCTGCAGCCGCAGTGGCTGGCAGACCTGCCCGACGAACGCCGGGCCCGATTGCAGGTGGAGAATTCCTGACATGCGCATCGGGATGGTGTGCCCCTACTCGTTCGACGTCCCGGGCGGGGTCCAGTCGCACGTGCTGCAACTGGCCGCGGTGATGAGGGCCCGCGGTCATGAGGTCAGCGTGCTCGCGCCGTCGTCGTCGCACGTCCAGCTGCCCGATTACGTGATGTCCGGGGGCAAGGCGGTTCCGATCCCGTACAACGGCTCCGTCGCGCGACTGCGGTTCGGTCCGGCCACCCATCGCCGAGTCAAGCGCTGGCTGGCCGACGGCGATTTCGACGTTCTCCATGTGCACGAGCCCAACGCGCCGAGCCTGTCCATGCTCGCGCTTGCTGTGGCCGAAGGCCCGATTGTGGCGACGTTTCATGCGTCCACCACCAAATCGCTGACGCTGTCGGTGTTTCAGGGCATCCTGCGGCCGTTCCACGAGAAGATCGTGGGCCGGATCGCGGTGTCGGATCTCGCCCGGCGGTGGCAGATGGAGGCGCTCGGCTCGGACGCGGTGGAGATCCCCAACGGCGTGGACGTGTCCGCGTTCGCGAATGCGCCTCTGCTTCAGGGATATCCGCGGGCCGGCAAGACAGTGCTGTTCCTGGGTCGCTTCGACGAGCGGCGCAAGGGCATGGACGTGCTGTTGCGCGCGCTGCCGGCGTTGGCGCAGCGGTTTCCGGACGTGCAGGTGCTGATCGTCGGGCGTGGCGACGAAGACGAGCTCTGCGAGGAAGCCGGCCCCCTCGCCGACAACCTGCGGTTCCTGGGTCAGGTTGGCGACGAGGAGAAGGCGTCGGCCCTGCGCAGCGCCGACGTGTACTGCGCGCCCAACACCGGCGGCGAGAGCTTCGGCATCGTGCTCGTAGAGGCGATGGCCGCCGGCACGGCGGTGGTGGCCAGCGACCTCGACGCGTTCCGCCGTGTGCTGCGCGACGGCGAGGCCGGCCGGCTGGTCCCGGTCGACGACGGCCGGTCACTGGCCGACGCGTTGATCGACGTTCTGGGTGACCAGGCGCTGCGAACCCGTTATGTCACGGCCGCCAACGAGGCGGTGGGGCGATACGACTGGTCCGTGGTGGCCCAGCAGATCTTGCGGGTGTACGAGACCGTCGCGGCGGCCGGCGCAAAGGTCGAGGTGGCGAGTTGATGACCTGGGCCGGGGTCGCCGCCGCGTTGCTGCTTGTCATCATGCTCGCGGCGGCGGTGGGGGCCTACCAGACGGCGAACCGGCTTGACCGGCTGCACGTCCGCTACGACCTGTCCTGGCAGGCGCTCGACGCCGCGTTGGCTCGACGGGCCGTGGTGGCCCGCGCCGTGGCCGCCGATGTGTACGGCTCAGGCGCGTGGTGCCGGCGGCTCACCGCACTGGCCGACGCTGCCGAACGGGCGTCACGTTCCGCGCGGGAAACGGCGGAGAACGAGCTTTCCGCGGAGCTGGCGCTGGTCGACACCGCGGTGCTTGGCTCTGCCCTGATCGCCGAGCTGGCCGATGCCGAAGCACGGGTGCTGCTGGCCCGTCGTTTCCACAACGATGCGGTCCGCGACACGTTGGCGCTGCGGGAGCATCGGCCTGTGCGGTGGCTTCGCCTCGGCGGAACCGCGCCGCTGCCAACGTATTTCGAGATCGCGGAGCGCGCGCAGGTCTCACCCGACGATGTGGGTGTCGTGACCGTGCGGACGTCGGCGCGCGTCGTGCTGCTCGACCTGGACGGCCGCGTGCTGCTGTTCTGCGGGTCCGACCCCGCGCGGGCGGACGGCGACGCACCCAAATGGTGGTTCACGGTCGGTGGTCAGGCGCGGCCGGGGGAGACGCTGCAGCGCGCCGCGGCGCGGGAGGTGTACGAGGAGACCGGACTGCACGCCCGCGCCGACGACATGATCGGCCCGGTGTGGCGGCGCGACGCGGTCATCGACTTCAACAATGCGGTGATCCGCAGCCACGAACTGTTCTTCGTCCACCGCACAAGCCGCTTCGACCCGTCGACCGCGGGCCATACCGCTCTCGAACGGCGCTACATCCACGGCCATCGCTGGTGTGACGCCGACGACATCGCCGCCCTGGTCGACGCGGGCGAGGTGGTGTATCCGGTACAGCTCGGTGAGTTGCTACCGGAGGCGAATGCGCTGGCAGATGCGAACGCCGCGCCCCAAGGCCGCGAGCCGCAGCCGATCCGGTGACCAACGCAAGTGGTCTTGGGAGCGCCGGTTCGGCCAGAGCCGCCCGCCCCGAAGCAGACACGAAATTCGCTGGTGACCACAAACTAGACTGACACGGTACCGGGGATTACCGACAGGAAGAGGCAGCAGTGGAGACCGGCGCACACGGGCAGACCGGAACTGCACGGGTCAAGCGCGGCATGGCCGAGATGCTCAAGGGCGGCGTGATCATGGACGTCGTCACCCCGGAGCACGCGCGCATCGCCGAAGGCGCTGGCGCGGTGGCGGTGATGGCGCTCGAACGGGTTCCCGCAGACATCCGGGCTCAGGGCGGGGTCTCCCGGATGAGCGATCCCGACATGATCGAGGGCATCATGTCGGCCGTCACGATCCCGGTGATGGCGAAGGCCCGGATCGGGCATTTCGTCGAAGCCCAGATTCTGCAGAGCCTCGGCGTGGACTACGTCGACGAGTCCGAGGTCCTCACCCCGGCGGACTACACGCATCACATCGACAAGTGGAAGTTCACGGTGCCGTTCGTATGCGGTGCGACCAATCTCGGCGAGGCGCTGCGCCGGATCACCGAGGGCGCGGCGATGATCCGCTCGAAGGGCGAGGCAGGCACCGGCGACGTGTCCAACGCGACAACGCACATGCGCGCGATCGGCGGCGAGATCCGGCGGCTCACGTCGCTGGCCGGCGACGAGCTCTTCGTCGCCGCCAAGGAACTCCAAGCGCCCTACGAGCTGGTCGTCGAGGTCGCGCGGGCGGGCAAGCTGCCGGTGACGCTGTTCACCGCGGGCGGCATCGCCACCCCCGCCGATGCGGCGATGATGATGCAGCTCGGCGCCGAGGGCGTCTTTGTCGGGTCCGGGATCTTCAAGTCGGGTGACCCGGCACAGCGCGCCGCGGCGATCGTCAAGGCCACCACGTTCTACGACGACCCCGACGTGCTGGCCCGGGTGTCGCGCGGGCTGGGGGAGCCGATGGTCGGCATCAACGTCGAGGAGATCGCGCCTGCGCATCGGCTGGCACAGCGCGGCTGGTAGACATCGTCGATGAGCGTTTGCGCGAAGAGCAGACTCTACCGATGAGCGTTTGCGCGAAGAGCAGACTCTACCGATGAGCCGCGACGAGCAACGATAACGGCATGGCGATCGAGCAGATCCTCGATCTCGAGCAACTCGAGGTCGACATTTACCGCGGCCGGCTGTTCAGTTCCGGATCCGGCATGTGGCAGCGCACCTTCGGCGGTCACGTCGCGGGCCAGGCGTTGGTGTCGGCGGTGCGCACCGTCGACCCGCGTTACCTCGTGCACTCGCTGCATGGCTATTTCCTGCGGCCCGGAGATGCCCAGGCGCCCACGGTTTTTCTTGTTGAGCGCACTCGCGACGGTGGCTCATTTTGCACCCGGCGAGTCAACGCGATTCAACACGGCCAGACGATCTTTTCGATGTCGGCGTCGTTTCAGACCGATCAGAGCGGCATCGAGCATCAAGACGCGATGCCTGCCGCGCCGCCGCCCGACGACCTCCCGGCACTGACCTCGATGAAGGCATTCGACGACGCGGGATTCCGACAGTTCGCGGAGTGGGACGTCAGGTTGGTGCCCCAAGACCAACTTCAGCGCCTGCCCGGCAAGGCTTCTCAGCAGCAAGTGTGGTTCCGCCACCGCGAGCCGCTGCCCGACGATGCCGTGCTGCACATCTGCGCCTTGGCCTACATGAGTGACCTGACCCTCTTGGGATCGGCGCAGGTCAACCACCTGGAGGAGCGACCACACCTGCAGGTCGCGTCGCTGGATCACGCGATGTGGTTCATGCGCGCGTTCCGCGCCGACGAATGGCTGCTCTACGACCAGTCGTCGCCGTCGGCGTGCGGTGGCCGCTCGCTGACTCAGGGCAAGATCTTCAATCGGTACGGCGAGATGGTCGCCGCGGTGATGCAGGAAGGGCTGACCCGCTACAAGCGCGAGCACACGCCGGCATGCGATCCAGGGTGAGCCGCCCGCGAGTCGGCGTACTGGCCCTGCAGGGAGACACCCGCGAGCACCTGGCGGCGTTGCGTGAGGCCGGCGTCGACACGACGACGGTTCGCCGCCAGACCGAGCTCGACGCCGTCGACGCGCTCGTCATTCCCGGCGGCGAGTCCACGACGATGAGCCACCTACTGGCCGAGTTCGGGTTGCTCGAGCCGCTGCGCAAGCGGGTCGCCGAGGACATGCCGGTGTACGGAAGCTGCGCCGGGATGATCCTGCTGGCCACCGACATCGTCGATGCGGGCGCCGATGGCCGACGAGCCGTGCCGCTGGGGGGAATCGACATCACAGTGCGGCGCAATGCGTTTGGACGTCAGGTCGATTCGTTCGAGGAGGACATTTCGTTCAACGGACTGGACTCGCCGGTGCACGCGGTGTTCATCCGGGCGCCGTGGGTGGAAAGGGTTGGCGACGGGGTGCAGGTGTTGGCCGAGGCCGCGGGTCACCCGGTCGCCGTACGTCAGCGCCGCGCGCTGGCCACCGCATTCCACCCGGAGATCACCGGGGACCGTCGCGTGCACCGGCTGTTCGTCGACATCCTGACGGGCCGCGCCTAGGGCGCTGCTGCCGCTTCGCCTGCAAATCGGCGCCGTTCCGGCTTCCACTGGCTTCCGTCTGGTGCTACGGTTCCCTCGACAATGGTAACCGTTTTCAATAGCGCCGCTGGAGGCTGGTTGATGATGGCGGGATCTATGCGCACGACCCGGGCACTGACCGCAGTGTGTGCGGCCGCGGTGCTGCTGGCTGGAACGGCGTGCAGCAGCGGCACAAAAACGTCCCCATCGAGTAGTTCGAGTGGCAGCGCGGCTGCGAGTCCGAGTGCGAGCGTGAGTCCGAGTAACGCGCCCAAACTGCCGGTGGCGGCCACGATCAACGCCTGGGGAAGCATCGCCACCCAACTCGGCGGCGATCGCATCCAGGAAACCAGCATCATCACCAATCCCGACACCGACCCGCACGACTACGAGCCGGCGACCGGCGACGGTCGCACGATCGCCGACGCCCAGGTTGTGGTGGAAAACGGCATCGGTTACGACGCCTGGGCCGACAAACTCATTGCAGCAAACCCGAATGCCAACCGCATCGTGGTGAACGTCGGCCAGACCGTCGGAGTCCCCGACGACGGCAATCCGCACCAGTGGTATTCACCCGACTCCGTCACCAAGGTCGCGAACGCGATCACCGCCGCCTACAAGAAGGCCGACCCGAACGACGCCGCCTACTTCGATCAACAGAATCAGCAGTTCCTCAACCAAGGGTTGGCCAACTATCACCAGTTGATCTCCGACATCAAAGGAAAGTATGCGGGGACCCCGGTCGGTGCCAGCGAGTCGATCGTCTCGCCCATGTCGGATGCGTTGGGGCTCAACATGCTCACTCCGTACAGTTTCCTCAAGGCGATCGCCGAGGGCACCGACCCTTCGCCGGCTGACAAGGCCACCGTCGATCAGCAGATTTCCACGAAGGCGATCAAGGTCTTCGTCTTCAACGCTCAAAACAGCACACCCGACGTCCAGGCTCTGGTCGACGCCGCGAAAAAGCAGAACATCCCGGTGAGCACGGTGACCGAAACGCTGTCACCCGCGAACGCGTCGTTCCAGGACTGGCAAACGGCCCAGTTGACCTCACTGGAGAACGCACTGCACACCGCGACAGGGAAGTAGGTGACCGAAACGCTCGACTCCACCGGCTTGGCAGAGACCGCGGTACCGGCCGCTGACGCGGTGGCGGTCGGTATGCGCGGCGCCTCCGCCGTGCTCGGGGGGCGAACGATCTGGTCGGGCGTCGACCTCGACGTCGCCGCAGGCGAATTCGTCGCCGTGCTCGGACCGAATGGTGCCGGAAAGTCGACTCTGTTGCGAGTCCTGCTGGGCCTCACCCCGTCGAGCGGCACGGTGCAGGTGTTGGGGGCGCGGCCCGGTCGCCGTAACAGCCGCATCGGGTATGTGCCGCAACGGAAAGCGTTCGACCCCGGCCTGCGCATCCGGGGGATCGACATCGTCGCCCTCGGGATGGACGGCGCTCGGTGGGGAACGCCGCTTCCGTGGCTGACTCGACTGGTTGCTCCGAAGCGCGCCGCCGATCGGCATCGTCGCCTCGAGAATGTGATCGAGCTGGTGGGGGCCGCGGAGTACGCGCGAAGGCCGATCGGTCGGTGCTCCGGAGGGGAACAGCAGCGGCTGCTGATCGCGCAGGCGCTGCTTCGCCGGCCCGAACTGTTGCTGCTTGACGAGCCGCTGGAGAGCTTGGACGTGCCCAGCCAGGCCGGGATCAGCGCGTTGGTGCGCGACATCTGCCGCAAGGAAAAGGTTGCGGTAATCATGGTGGCCCACGACGTGAACCCGATCCTTCCGTACCTGGACCGGGTCGTGTACATCGGAGGCGGCTCCGCGATGAGCGGTCGCCCCGATCAGGTGATCACCGCCGAAAACCTCAGCGCGCTGTACGGGATTCCCATCGATGTGCTGCACGATCGCGCCGGGCGTTTGTTTGTGGTGGGGCAGCCCGATGTCCCGCCGGACCACTTCGACAAACAACACCCATGAATCCGGAACTCAGCTGGAACCCGATCGCTGACTTGCAGCAGATGCTGGCCTACCCGTTCGTGGTGTCAGCGCTTCAAGCCGCAACGATCTTGGCCATCGTCGCCGGTGCGGTCGGCTGGATGATGGTCCTTCGCGCGCAGAGCTTCGCCGGCCACACCCTGGCCGTCGTCGGCTTCCCCGGCGCGGCGGCCGCCGTCTGGCTCGGCGTGCCTGTCATGTATGGGTACCTCGCTGCATGCGTCGCCGCCGCGGCCGCGATGGCCTTGCTGTCGCCGAAGACACGTGCTGGTGGGCTGGCCTCGTTCACCGAACAGTCGGCCGTGATTGGTACGGTCCAAGCGCTCGCGCTTGCGACTGGCCTGCTGTTCGTCAGCCTTTATCACGGCTTCCTGTCCGGGCTGACCAGCCTGCTGTTCGGGACGATTGCCGGCGTCGACAGGCAGCAGGTCGAACTGATGCTCGTAGTGGGGGTGGCCTGCCTTGTTGCGCTCGCCGCCATCGGCCGTCCGCTGCTGTGGGCGTCGATCGACCCGGACACCGCTGCGGCGAACGGAGTCCCGACCAGGCTGCTGGCCGCGATGTTCCTGCTGGTGCTCGGGGTAGCCGCGGCGGGGGCAAGCCAGGTCACCGGCAGCCTGTTGGTGTTCGCGCTGCTGGTCTGCCCGGGAGCCGCCGCGTTCCAGCTGACCGCGCATCCCGGCTTTGGCGTAGCGACCTCGGTCGCTATAGCGCTCGCGGTGACGTGGGTAGGTGTCGGATGTGCCTTCTTTTCTCCGTATCCGATCGGCTTCTGGGTGGCCACCTTCGGTTTCGGTAGTTACGTCGTGGCCGCCGGCTACCGAGCCGGCATCGACTGGCTCCGCCGCCGCGTGGGCCGACGCCCCATCGCCGCGGCGGTCCCGGTGCCGGCCTGACCATGTTCAGTCATCAGTTCGTCATCTATGCCCTGGTGTCGGGCAGCGCAGTCGCCGTGCTGTGCGGGCTGGTCGGATACTTCCTCGTCATGCGCGGGCAGGTGTTCGCCGGCGACGCGCTCGGGCATGTCGGCTACACCGGCGCGATGGCGGCACTCGTCGCCGGCATTGATCTGCGGGCCGGACTGTTCGGGGCGACGATTTTGTCCGGGCTGGCCCTCGGCTTCGGCGGCGCCCGGCGACTCGGCGACGTCGCCATCGGCACGTTTTTCTCGTGGGTACTGGGGCTGGGTGTGCTGTTCTTGGCCCTCTATACCACCTACGGCGCCACGCGTAACGGCGCCGCCAACGTTAATGTGTTGTTCGGCAGCATCTTTGGACTCAATACCCAAGCCGTGAAGACGTCCGTCGTGGTGGCGGTCATCGTGTTCGTCGTGCTCATCGCGATGGCCCGGCCGCTGCTGTTCGCGACCATCGACCAAGCCGTCGCGCAGGCCGCCGGCGTGCCGACCCGGCTGATCGCGGCGGTTTTCCTTGCTCTTGTCGGTGCCACGGTCGCCGAGGGCACCCAGATCATCGGCGCACTCGTCGTGCTGGGTTTACTCGCAGCGCCGTCCGCCGCGGCAGCCCGCCTGACCAACCGGCCATGGCACGGATTCTGGCTGTCCGCGGTGCTGGCCACCGCTGCGATCTGGGGGGGCGTGACCCTCGCCTACGTGATCCCCGCGGCGCCGGCCACCTTCCTGATCATGGCCTGCGCCGCCGCCATCTATGCCGGCGCCGCCCTGCTGAGCATGCGTCGCCAACGGCCGGTGCCGACGAACCTGTAGCCGAGACCCGAGGAACACCGACGATGCCCGCGCCGACGACGCCGCACCGGCCTCGACGGACCCCGCAGCGACAAGCCGTCTTGCAGTTGCTTCATCGCAGCGACCGCTTCCGCAGCGCCCAGCAACTGCACCTCGAACTGCGCGACGTCACGGACGAGCGGGTGGGACTGAGCACGGTGTACCGGGTCTTGCGCGCGCTGGCGAAGGAGAAGGTCGCCGAAACTCAGCGCGCGGAGGACGGGGAGACGCTCTACAGGCTGCGGACCGTGGCCGGGCACCGCCACTATTTGCTGTGCCGTCGGTGCGGCCGCGCCGTCGGGTTCACGGCGGACGACGCTGAACGCCGAGCCGACTGCCTGGCACAACAACAAGGTTTCACCGATGTCACGCATTGGATCGACGTGTTCGGAACATGCCCGCTGTGCACATGACGGCGCCCGTGGTAGACGGCGCACACAAAACCCGATATGGATAGATGGGAGGAGGTTTCGATGGTTCTGCACGGACTGCTGTCGAAAGCGGTCACCACGGTGGCCACCGGAGTGGTCGGCGTTGCCGCGTACGAGGCGATCCGCAAGGCCGTCGCGAAGGCGCCCATTCACGAAGCGAGTGTCACCACGGCGACCTGGGCGCTGCGCGGCGCGAGAAAGGCCGAGGAGAGCGCGGAAACGGCCCGGTTGAAGATCGCCGATGTGATGGCCGAGGCCCGCGAGCGCATCGGCGAGGAAGCCTCGCCACCGGCAGTCGCCGCCGAACACGACCATTAACACTGTGCCCGTTTCGACGGTGGTGTCCGACGCCGCCGGACGAATGCGGTTGCAAGCCGGCTGGTTTCGATCCGACCCGATCCGCGCGGTTGCCATCGAGGACGCGGTCGAGAAGGTAGCGGGCGTGCGCGCGGTGCACGCTTATCCGAGAACCGCGTCGATCGTGGTGTGGTATTCGCCGCGTCGGTGCGACAAGGCCGCGGTGATGTCCGCGATCGAAGCCGCGCGCGATGTCCGCAAGGAGCTGGTGCCGGCGCGAGCGCCGCGATCGGCAGACGTCCGCAATGCCGACGTGATCCGGATGGCCGTCGGCGCCGTCGCATTGCTGTTGCTCGGCACGCGACGCTATGTGTTCTCGCGGCCACCGTTGCTTGGCCCGAGCGCCCAGCTGTTCGCCACCGGGGCGACGATTGTGACGGGCTACCCGTTCCTGCGCGGCGCGTTGCATGCGCTGCGGGGGAGAAGGTCCCCGGGTACCGACATGCTGGTATCGGCGGCGACCATTGCGAGCCTGGTGCTGCGCGAAAACGTGGTGGCGCTGACGGTGTTGTGGCTGCTCAACATCGGCGAATACCTTCAGGATCTCACGTTGCGGCGCACCCGCCGCGCGATCGCCAACCTGCTGCAGGGCAGCCAGGACACCGTGTGGATCCAGTTGCCCGACGGCACCGAGGTACAGGTGCCCACCGATTCGGTGGGCGTTGGCGACAACGTCGTCGTACACGAGCAGGTCGCGATCCCCGTCGATGGCGACGTTGTGGACGGTGAAGCAATCGTCGACCAATCCGCGATCACCGGCGAAACCCTGCCGGTCAGCGTGATTGCCGGGGCGCGGGTGCATGCCGGATCGGTGATCATCCGCGGGCGACTGGTCGTGCACGCACGGGCGGTGGGCCGCCACACCACCATCGGCCGGATCGTCGAGCGGGTCGAAGAGGCCCAGGTGCATCGGGCACCGATCCAGACTGTCGGCGAGAATTTCACCCGGCGATTCGTCCCGGCGTCGTTTGTGATGTCGGCCGCGACACTGCTCCTGACCGGAAACGTGCGCCGCGCGATGACCATGCTTCTGGTTGCCTGCCCATGCGCGGTGGGTCTGGCCACCCCGACCGCGATAAGCGCGGCGATCGGCAACGGGGCGCGCCGCGGCATCCTCATCAAGGGCGGGTCTCACCTGGAGGAGGCCGGGAAAGTCGACGCCGTCGTTTTCGACAAGACCGGAACGCTCACCCTCGGGCGCCACGTTGTGACGAACGTCGTTTCATTCCGGAACGATTGGGGACCCGAAGAGGTGCTCGCATACGCCGCCAGCTCCGAAATTCATTCGCGTCACCCGCTGGCCGAGGCGGTGATCCGGTCGACTGAAGAACGCCACATCGCCATCCCGCCCCATGAGGAGTGTGAGGTTCTCGTCGGGCTCGGCATGCGGACCTGGGCCGACGGCCGCACGTTGCTGCTGGGCAGCCCGTCGCTTCTTCAGCGTGAGAAGGTGCGAGTCACCAAGAAAGCCACCGAATGGGTGACAAAGCTTCAACAGCAGGCCGAGACACCGTTGCTGCTCGCGGTGGACGGCAAACTGGTCGGCCTTGTCAGCCTGCGCGACGAGGTGCGGTCGGAATCGGCCGCCGTCCTCGAAGCGTTGCGCGCCAACGGAGTCCGGCGGCTGGTAATGCTCACCGGGGATCACCCCGAAACAGCCCGCGCGGTTGCCTCCCAGCTCGGCATCACCGAGTGGCGGGCCGAGGTGCTGCCCGAAGACAAGCTCGGTGTCGTGCAGGCCCTGCGGGACGAAGGACACACGGTGGCGATGGTCGGCGATGGGATTAACGACGCGCCCGCACTCGCGGCCGCCGATATCGGAATCGCGATGGGACTGGGCGGCACCGACGTCGCGGTCGAGACCGCAGACGTCGCGTTGGCCAGCGATGATCTGCGTCGCCTGCTCGACGTTCGTTCGCTCGGGGGACGAGCCGTTGACGTCATCCGGGAGAACTACGTCATGTCGATCGCGGTCAACGCCTTCGGCCTGCTCCTCGGCGCCGGAGGGGCGCTCTCGCCGGTGCTGGCCGCGATCCTGCACAACGCGTCATCGGTGGCGGTGGTCGCGAACAGTTCACGCCTGATCCGCTACCAGCTGACCGAGCCGCGCTCCACGTAGACTCGTGCGGATCACAAATCTTTGCGAGAAAGACCGAGAAAGACGAGGTAATCCCTGATGAGCGGCCATTCCAAGTGGGCGACGACCAAACACAAGAAGGCCGTCGTCGACGCTCGCCGCGGCAAGATTTTCGCCCGTTTGATTAAGAACATCGAGGTGGCCGCGCGGGTCGGCGGTGGCGATCCTGCTGGCAACCCGACTCTCTACGACGCGATCCTGAAGGCCAAGAAGAGTTCGGTTCCCGGCGAGAACATCGAGCGGGCACGAAAGCGGGGCGCCGGCGACGAGGCCGGCGGCGCGGACTGGCACACCATCACTTACGAGGGCTACGGGCCCAGCGGCGTTGCGGTACTGGTCGAGTGCCTGACCGACAACCGCAACCGCGCCGCCGGTGAGGTGCGTGTCGCGATGACCCGCAACGGCGGCAGCATGGCCGACCCCGGATCGGTGGCGTACCTGTTCTCTCGCAAGGGCTTGGTGACGCTGGAGAAGGACGGGCTTACCGAGGACGACGTGTTGGCCGCGGTGCTCGATGCCGGCGCCGAAGACGTCAACGACCTCGGAGACAGCTTCGAGGTCATCACCGAGCCTTCGGATCTGGTCGCGGTCCGGACCGCGCTGCAGAACGCCGGCATCGACTACGAATCAGCCGAGGCGGGGTTTCAGCCATCCGTGACGGTGCCGCTGGACGCCGACGGTGCCCGCAGGTTGCTTAAGCTGCTCGACGCGCTCGAGGACAGCGACGACGTTCAGGACGTGTACACCAACGCCGACATCCCCGACGACGTGATGGCGCAGATCGACAGCGACGAGAACTAGCTACCCTCCCCTCGGCGTGTCGTTGCGCGGCGATGTCGGGTCAACCCGCTAGGGTTTTATCGAACAATTGTTCGGCAAAACAAGGCGGCAGTGAGGCGGGTTGTGCGAGTCATGGGAGTCGACCCGGGGCTGACCCGCTGCGGGTTGTCGTTGGTCGAGAGCAGCGGCGGTAGGCGGCTCGTCGCGCTCGATGTCGACGTGGTTCGCACGCCCGCCGACATGCCGCTGCACCGGCGGCTGCTGGCGATCAGCGAGGCGGCCGAACATTGGATGGACACCCATCGGCCCGACGTGATCGCGATCGAGCGAGTGTTCTCCCAGCACAACGTGTCGACGGTGATGGGCACCGCGCAGGCCGGGGGCGTGATCGCGCTGGCCGCGGCACGCCGCGGCATCGAGGTTCACTTCCACACCCCCAGCGAGGTCAAGGCCGCGGTCACCGGTACCGGCGGCGCGGGTAAGGGGCAGGTCACCACGATGGTGACGAAAATCCTTGCGTTGCAAACCAAACCGGCTCCTGCCGATGCCGCCGACGCGCTGGCACTGGCGATCTGTCACTGCTGGCGCGCGCCCATGCTGGCCCGGATGGCGCAGGCCCAGACGTTGGCCGCCGAGCAACGCAAAAAGTACGCAGCCAAGGTAAAGGCGGCAACATGATCGCTTCCATCCGTGGGGAAGTCCTGCACGTGGCACTCGACCACGTCGTCATCGAGGCGTGCGGTGTGGGCTATCGGGTCAACGCGACGCCGTCCACGTTGGCAACGCTGCGTCGCGGCAGCGAGGCCAGGCTCGTCACGGCGCTGATCGTGCGCGAGGACTCCATGACGTTGTACGGCTTCACCGACACCGACTGCCGCGACCTGTTCTGCACGCTGCTGTCCGTCTCCGGCGTGGGGCCCCGGCTGGCGATGGCGACGCTGGCCGTGCACGACGGGCCCGCGCTGCGCCAGGTGTTGGGAGACGGTGACGTCACCGCGCTTACGCGTGTGCCGGGCATCGGTAAGCGCAGCGCCGAACGCATGGTCCTGGAACTGCGCGACAAAGTTGGCCACGCGGGGCCGTCGGCATCCGGTGCACCCGCCGTCAACGGGCATGCGGTGCGTGGACCGGTCGTGGAAGCCCTTGTCGGCCTTGGCTTTGCGGCCAAGCACGCTGAAGAGGCCACCGACCGCGTGTTGACGGGTGAACATGGCGCCACCACGTCGAGTGCGCTAAGGGCGGCGCTGTCGTTGCTGGGCAAGACGAAGAGTAGTTGACGATGAGCCGATACGCGCCGGATGAGGACACCGGCGAACGGGAGCTGTCCTCGGCGCTCACCGTCGGTGATGGCGACATCGACGCCAGCCTGCGGCCGCGGTCGCTGGACGAATTCATCGGCCAGCCGCGGGTGCGCGAGCAGCTGCAGCTTGTCATCGAGGGTGCCAAGAACCGCGGCAGCACTCCCGACCACATCCTGCTGTCGGGTCCGCCCGGCCTGGGCAAGACCTCTCTCGCGATGATCATTGCCGCGGAGCTTGGCAGCCCGCTGCGGCTGACGTCGGGACCGGCGCTGGAACGGGCGGGTGATCTGGCGGCGATGCTGTCCAATCTGGTCGAACACGACGTGTTGTTCATCGACGAGATCCACCGCATCGCGCGCCCCGCGGAGGAGATGCTGTACCTGGCGATGGAGGACTTCCGCGTCGACGTCGTGGTCGGCAAGGGTCCCGGCGCGACGTCGATCCCGCTCGAGGTCGCACCGTTCACGCTGGTCGGCGCCACAACCCGGTCGGGAGCACTGACCGGCCCGCTGCGGGACAGGTTCGGCTTCACCGCCCATATGGACTTCTACGAGCCCGCCGAGCTGCAGCAGGTGCTGGCCCGCTCGGCCGGCATCCTCGGCATCGAGCTGGGTGCCGACGCCGGCGCGGAGATTGCTCGACGGTCGCGAGGAACCCCGCGCATCGCCAACCGACTGCTGCGGCGCGTCCGCGACTACGCGGAGGTCAGAGCCGACGGCGTGATCACCCGCGATGTTGCCAAGGCGGCGCTGCAGGTCTACGACGTCGATGAACTCGGTTTGGACCGGCTCGACCGCGCGGTGTTGACGTCGCTGATCCGCAGCTTCCGCGGAGGCCCGGTCGGCGTGTCGACGCTGGCGGTCGCGGTCGGCGAGGAGGCGGCGACGGTCGAGGAGGTGTGCGAGCCGTTCCTGGTGCGCGCCGGAATGATCGCGCGAACATCTCGGGGGCGGGTCGCCACGGCGCTAGCGTGGACCCATCTGGGTATCCCGCCGCCCAACGGAGTGGGTCAGGCGGGGCTGTTCGACTAGCCCTGAAGGAGGCGACGTTGGACACCGCGACAATCAGGTTCGGCGGCGCCTTCGGCGTTGTCTGCGCGCTCGCGATGACTCCGGTGTTACTCACCGGCACTCGCGACACCAGCGCGGCATTGGCGACAGCCAACGGCATCGTGCCGCTGCTTCACATTCTGTTCGGCCTCGCGTTCCTCGGCGTTCTCGTCGCGATGCTGCGCCAGGCAGCCGGGCCCGCGCCCGACGTGTACGCCGCCCTGGCGGGCGGGGTGCTCTTCTTCACGCTGACCGCTGGGGGATTCGCGTTGGCGGTCATTCCCGCGGCCGTGGCCCAGTCTGGTGCCCCCGACATCACCGAACTCAACGAACCACTCCTGACTCTGGCAATGCAGTTGTATTCCTATTGCCAAATAGGAGCGGTGGCAATGATTTTCGCTACCTCGGCAATTGTGTGGCGAACCGCAGTGCTTCCGAAGTGGACCGCGGTTGGCGCTGTTCTCGGTTTCCTGCCGCTCGTCCATACCTGGATCCCACTGCCAGCCGCGGTTTCCAGCCTGGGGTGGATCTTGCTCATCGGGCTGGTGATGCTCATCGCGCCGATAGGCGCACAGGAATCCTCCCAGCCAGTCAACGACGACGCCCCCGGAGTAAGGAACTGACATGGCCATCGCAGCACTGGTCTTCGCCGCCTTAGCGGCGTTGGTCCACGTGTACATCTGGGTGCTCGAGTCGCTGCTGTGGACGGCTCCCCGCACGCGGGCCGTGTTCGGTACCTCCGAGGAAGAGGCGGCGACCACCAAATTGTTGGCACTCAACCAGGGCTTCTACAACCTGTTCTTGGCCGTGATCGCCGTGGTGGGCATCATTGCCTTCGCGATTGGCTGTCCGGCGGTCGGGTCGGCATTGATCTTCGCGGGCGCCGGATCGATGGTGCTCGCCGCCGTCGTGCTGGTGGTGTCGTCGCCCGACAAGGCACGATCGGCGCTGGTGCAGGGCACTTTCCCGCTGCTCGCGGTCGTCCTGCTGGTGCTTCATGTCGCGCTCTGAGGGGTTACGTCTCCGCCCTATCCGGGTACTCGGCACGGGTCAGGGCAAAAGGAGATGTGATGAACGAGCTGGACACTGATGTTCCCGTCCGAGGGGGATGGATGCAGATGCCGCGCAGCCGCGGGGCGGCCAGCGGATTTCTGCTGATTTTGCTGGGTGCGTGGGGCGCGCTGATTCCGTTCATCGGCGCGTACTTCCAGTTCGCGTACACCCCGGACCAGTCGTGGACCTGGACCGCCGCGCGGGGCTGGCTGGAAGTGCTGCCGGGTGCGGCGACGGTGGTTGGTGGTCTGCTGGTGTTGACCTCACGCAACCGCGCCGTCGCGATGTTCGGCGGCTCGCTCGCGGTGCTGGCCGGAGCGTGGTTCGTGGTCGGGCGCGCGTTCGCCGGCCTCCTGAATATCGGTGATCCCGGGGCGCCGGTCTCGTCGACCGACACCGTGCGGGTATGGCTGGAAGTTGCTTATTTCTCCGGACTCGGCGCGCTGATCGTGTTCCTCGGTGCACTTGCCCTGGGGCGGGTGTCTGTTCGCAGCCTGCGGGACGTCCAGTATGCGCGCGGTCCGGCGCAGGTGGTTGTGCCTGAGGCGACGATGGGGGCTGCGACACAGCCCACCAAGGCATCGCGGCACGCGCACCCAAAGACCGAACCAGACGCCACGCACCGGCGCGGCCTGTTCCGTCGCCATCGCGAAACCGCACCGGCCGGCCGCTGACCGGCGCGGCTGGGGCCCGCCGCCCGCTAAATGTCTTTCAGAATCAACGCGAGGACATCAAGGCCTTCAGTCAGCAGGTCGTCACTGATCGGCAGCGGCGGCAGCAACCGGATGACGTTGTTGAATGTGCCGCACGACAACACGATGACACCCGCGGAATGCAAGCGGGTGCAGAGCGTGCGGGTGAGCACCGGATCCGGCTCGGCAGTGCCTGATTTGACGAGTTCGATCGCGATCATGGCGCCGCGGCCGCGCACGTCGCCGATCCGGTCGTCGTCGGCTTGTATTCGGCCGAGGACGTCCTTCATCACCTTCTCGATCTCGGCTGCGCGCTGCAACAGCCCCTCGGTTTCGATGGTCTCGATGGTGGCCAGCGCCGCCGCGCACGCGATCGGGTTGCCGCCGTAGGTTCCGCCCAGTCCGCCGACGTGCGGGGCATCCATGATCTCGGCGCGTCCGGTGACCGCCGACAGCGGCAGCCCATCGGCGATGCCCTTCGCGGTCACGATCAGGTCGGGCTCGATGCCCTCGTGCTCGCAGGCGAACATCTTGCCGGTCCTCGCAAAGCCGGTCTGGATCTCGTCGGCGATGAACACGACGCCGTTGGCCCGACACCAGCTCAGCAGCGCCGGAAGGAAGCCGTCGGCGGGGACGATGAAACCGCCCTCGCCCTGGATCGGTTCGATGATCACCGCGGCAAGGTTGTCCGCGCCGATCTCATTCTCGATCTCGGTGATCGTCCGTGCGGCCGCCAGCTCGCCATCGGTGGCCATCTCCGGGCTGAGCAGGCGGTCGCGGTAGGGATACGAGAGCGGGGCCCGGTATACCTCGGGAGCGAACGGACCGAAACCGCTCTTGTAGGGCATCGACTTCGCGGTCAGCGCCATCGTGAGGTTGGTTCGCCCGTGGTAGGCGTGGTCGAACGCGACGACTGCGGGCTTGCGCGTGAAGGCGCGGGCGATCTTGATCGAGTTCTCCACCGCCTCCGAGCCCGAGTTGAACAGTGCGGAGCGCTTTTCAAATGCGCCGGGGGTGAGCCGATTGAGCTGCTCGGCCACCGCGACGTATCCCTCGTACGGCGTGATCATGAAACAGGTGTGGGTGAAGTCGGCGACTTGTTGGCGCACCGCGTCGACCACCAGGGGGGCGGCGTTGCCGATCGTCGTGACCGCGATCCCCGAGCCCAAGTCGATCAGCCGGTTTCCGTCGACGTCCTCGACGACGCCGCCACCGGCCCGCGCGACATAGACGGCCATGGTGCTGCCGACGCCGCGCGACACCGCCGCAGCCTTGCGGTCGATCAGGTCCCGCGACCTGGGGCCGGGAATGTCGGTGATGAGCTG
>Ga0153922_1000016_pt1 | contig 64753 bp, 53 predicted proteins | sample TSNJ006MetaG_FD_104723 | JGI IMG/M metagenome (GOLD analysis project Ga0153922, IMG submission 104723) | Attine ant fungus gardens microbial communities from New Jersey, USA - TSNJ006 MetaG | ecosystem: Host-associated > Fungi > Mycelium > Unclassified | place: USA: New Jersey, Brendon T. Byrne... | reverse complement strand
TGGGTTGCGCTGATGTTCCTCCCCGGCACGTTCAACGTCTTCTATGAGAGTGGCCCATTGTCAAGGAACGGCATCATCGCCTGGTACATCCCTCTCATCGTGTTCGCTACGTGGCTGGTGATCACTTCCTTCTACTTGTCGAGGGCCGTCGACACGATGGCCGACGACGAACCCGTCAACGTTGACGGGACGATGCCGAGCGGACCGGCGCAGGCCGCCTCGGTTCGCCACCGCGACGGATGACATCCAGCAGGTCGTTTGACCGAGAGCCGACCAAGCCACTATATTGAGACGCACAATCTCAAGTACCGGCGGAGGGGTCGTAGACATCATGACCGATGCCGTTGATACGGAGGTGACCCGCCCGCAGCCTGACGCGAATGCACCCGCCAAGCACGTGCCCGGTGAGCCGGGAATCTGGATTCTGATTTTCGGCGACATGATTGTCTTCACGGTCTTGTTCGCCGTCTACCTGAACCGCCGGGGCCACAACGAGGCGCTGTTCGCGCAGTCTCAGGCAGCGCTGAACCAGACGTTGGGCGCGGTCAATACGTTGGTTCTCCTGTCGAGCTCGATGCTAATCGTATTGGCGGCCTTGGCGTTTAGAAGCGAACAATGGCGTCACGTGACGGCGCGTTTGACTGTCGCCGCAGCAGCAGTCGGTTCGTGTTTTGTCGTCGTGAAGGTCTTCGAATACCACGAGAAGGTGGCGGCGGGGCTCACGCCGAGCACCAACGAGTTCTTCATGTACTACTTCGTGCTTACTGGACTGCACCTTGCTCACGTGGTCATCGGATTAATTGTGTTGACAGTGCTCTCGAGGCTGGCCCGAAAACCCGCGCCGACCCCCACTCACATCGCTTTCTTCGAGGGCGGTGCGTGCTTCTGGCACATGGTGGATCTGCTCTGGCTCATCATCTTTCCGTTAATCTTCTTGGTGCATTGATCATGAAGACATTGGTGCAGACCAAAGCATCCGTGGCGTGGGTGGTTCTCGTTGCGCTGACCGTCGCCCAATGGGTGATTGGAACTCAGACTGGGGTCGGGAGCCCGTATCATGTATCGGCCGCCTTGGTGATCTTCGCGGTCGCTGTGTTCAAAGCCCGCCTGGTCGGCCTTTACTTCATGGAACTGCGAGAAGCGCCCATAGCGCTGCGGGGCCTGTTCGAGATCTACTGCACCGCACTGCTTGTGGTGCTGTACACGATGTATCTGCTCGGCTGAATGAAGCCGAAGTAGGTCGCGGAGCAATGATCAGAACTTTGTGGATGGCCCTGGGCCTGGTGACGTGAAGGGGCGCACCTTCCCGAGGATGATCTGTAAGTCCAAGTGGTCTAGTCAAGAGCCGGCGTTGACGCGCTGGTTCTAAATCCCGGGTGGCGCGTCGGGTGCGGACCGGTTTGACGCGCGCGTCCGTAAAGCGATTAGGGCAGGCAGATCGGCGTAGGTTCATTGGTGCTGAGGCTTTCAGCCAGTCCGGGATGAGGTCGGCTGTCCGCCGCCGGTCTCCCGAGTATCCAGCTCCGCCCGTACGCACCGGTGGACGCCGCTCGCCAGGAGTTCCCGTGACATCTCAGAACCACGTCACCCTCAGCAAACTCACCGGCACCGGCACGACGGTCAAGAATGCGGCTGACGACATGCGCGGGCGGAAGGTAACGGACAGGGACGGAAAGGACGTACGCAAGGTGCGCGACGTGTTCGTCGACGACCGCGAACGCAAGGCCCGCTTCCTGCTCGTCGAACACCGCGGTTTCCTCGGTATCGACGAAAAGAAGTCTTTCATTCCGGTCGACGCGATCAGCCGGACCACCAGTGATGACGTCTACTTCAACGACACTCGTGACCACCGCGCCGAGGCGCCCGGCTATGACCCGGGCCTGGTCAACGACCGCAGCTACCAGAGCAGCATCTACGTCTACTACGGCTGCGCGCCCTACTGGTCAGCCGGCTACGCCTATCCGGGCTTCAATCTGTAACGCGAGTGCGATGGGCTGGCAGGTTGGGTGGCAACGACCCGTCAGACGCCCGCGGCGCACCGTGCGGCTCCCCGCTGGGGAGGAGAGGAGACGAGGTGAGGGATGACCGCGGACAACCGCAGTGGGGTGGCGGACCTACCGGTGATCTTCGGAATCACCGGGGATCTGGCGCGCAAGAGGTTGACGGGATGGCCCGGTCGGCCTCACGGTAGCTTGGCCACGGTAAGCAAGATCGCCGAGTCTTCCAGCGCCTGCAGGCCGTGACGGGCTTTGGGCACCTTCAACAGGTCACCGGACCGGCCCTCCCAGGACTCGCCTCCGGATGTCAGGCGGACCCGACCGCGCAGCACGTGCACCGTCGCCTCTCCGGGGTTGTTGTGCTCGCCCAACTCGCTGCCTTTGATCATGCCGACCACGGTCTGGCGCAGCACCCGTTCATGACCGCCGACGACAGTGTCGGCGGCGGGTCGCCCGCCATGTGCGGCAGCCAGTTCGAGCTGCTGAGTGGCCAGGGCATCGAGCGAGATCCGTTGCATGACTCCCAGTATGCTTGCTCGATCGCCCGAACCGGAAGATCGTAGCCGGCGGGCATAGTGGATGACGACCGAAGCGGCGCTGGAGGGGATCGCCCGACAACCGATTAGGCCGAGGCCGGGGGCCACCAATCTGTAACCCGGAGGCAGCAGTTGGTCGGGCCCTACAACCCTGACGTCAGCGACACCTACGCCGGGAAAACCGGCCCGTCAGCCCCCGGCCCGCTACCGTGGCCTGGGGTCTGCGCGGCCATCATCGCCTCGCGCACCCGTCCCGCGCCGGCCAAGCGGGCTAGTGTGCCGATGAACACCGTCGCGACGCCACCGATCCCTGCGCTAAGACGCACGGCGCCCGAGGCTACCGTAGTTCTCGTGGGTTTCTCGTTAATCGTTGCTGCACAACGGTTTCCAGACCACTCGCCTTCCGTTGCTTCTCCCTGATTCTCATCAATTCTTGCTCATATTCGATGAATAAACGATGGATCGCAGGGACTATCGGGGCTGTACGTGCGCAGATACGGCGTCTAGCTGTAGCGAGCGTCCTCATACGTGAGTGTTTGTTGGGTGACGCTCGGCCGATGGGCCGAGCGTGCTGGTGAGACGAGGGATCTCCGTATTCGGAGATCCCTCATGTCGGTCGTACGACAGAGGCGGTATCCACTGCGCGAACAAGACGAAACCGACCAGCCACAACAGAAAGAACGCCACAGCGTTCCACACGCCAACATATCCAGGACCGCGCCTCGTTGGCGGTGGGTGGGTTCGGCCTGTGCGGTATCCCGTCGGAGCTGATCAATAAGCTGGCTGATCGTGGTGTGCGTGATCTGGAAGTCTTTTCCAACAACTGCGGAGTCGATGACTGGGGTTTGATTTTGCTGGCGTCGAAACAGATTCGTCGGGTTACCGCATCCTATGTGGGTGAGAACAAGGAGTTCGCGCGGCAGTACCTGTCGGGAGATCTGGAAGTGGAGTTTGACCCCGCAGGGCACGCTGGCCGAACGGCTGCGCGCCGGCGGCGTCGGTATCCCCGCGTTCTTCACCCAACGCGGATAGGCGCAACCCGCGGTGCCGTTCCGTTGACGGTCAGCCCAGACGGTCAAGCCGACGATGACCCGCCCCGGCACATCCGGGGTCAGCCGGTGATGTCGCAGCCCCAATAGTTGACACGCGATGATCCACTTCTGAATCTCGTTGGCGTCCTGGTAAATCTCACCGATCTTCGAGTCCCGCCGATGGGAGTTTCCTGAGGATCACGGCCATTGGCGCTGGCAAACAGCATCATCCGTGACCGATGCGCAGCAGATCAGCCACGCTGGCCAGCTTGATCCGGGGTCGTCCATGCGGCTCAGCGGTTGTTCGCTCGTGCAGGTCGATGAGTTGCCAATGCTCGTCGGTAACCAGGTGCGGCTGACGCGACAGCAACCATTCCATCAGCTCCCTGGCATGGTCGGCGCCGAAGTCGGCCGGCTCCGCGCCCGCGAGATCTGCGACCAAGGTGTCGACGGTGTGCTGCGAGTCCTTCTTGTTAGTGCCGATCACCCCGGACGGACCACGCTTGATCCAGCCGACCACATACTCGTTGCGGCGGCCCTCGATCCGCCCGTCGGTGTGCGGGATGATGCCGGTCTTTTCGTCGAACGGCAAACCCGGCGTCGGCACGCCGCGGTACCCGACCGCACGCACGACCAGCTGAACGGGCAGCACCTCGCGCGCGCCGGTGTCCTTGGCCACGACCCGCCCGCTGTCGTCGATCACCAGCTCGTTGCGGCCGAGCACGATCTCCTCCACCTTGCGCTCGCCACAGATCTCGATCGGGGAGGTGCCGAATTTGAACACGATGCGCCGGTTGCCCGGATGGCGCTCCTGACCGGCATAGCCGCGCAGCACCTTGAGGTTCTGTCTAGCGGTTTTGCCCGCGGCCTCGGCGTCCTCGTCGGAGATGTCGGCGAGGTCGGCCGGGTCGACGATCACGTCGACACCCTCGAGGCCCTTGAGGTCGCCGAGTTCGCGCAGCTCCAGCGTGGTGAAGGTGGCCTGCAGCGGACCGCGGCGGCCGACGATCACCACCTCTTCGACGCCGCGCGGGTCGAGCAGCTCCAGCGCGTGGTCGGCGATGTCGGTGCTGCGCAACTCGTCGGGGTCGCTGACCAGGATGCGGGCGACGTCGAGCGCGACGTTGCCGTTGCCCACCACGACGGCTCGCCCGGAGGACAGGTCCGGCGACATCTCCCCGAAGTGCGGGTGCGCGTTGTACCAGCCCACCAACTCGACGGCGGCGATGCTGCCGGGCAGGTCTTCGCCCGGGATGCGCAGTGGCTTGTCGGTTTGGGCGCCGACCGCATAGATCACCGCGTCGTAACGCTGGGCCAGCTCGCCGGCCTGCACATGTTCGCCGACGGCGATGTTGCCGAAGAACCGGAACCGCGGATCGGACGCCGTCTTTTCGAACTGGGCGCTGATCGACTTGATCTTCGGGTGATCGGGCGCCACCCCGGAGCGCACCAGACCCCACGGTGTCGGCAGCATCTCCAGCATGTCGACGTGGACATCGGTCCCGTCGGGCGAGTCGGCCAGCTTCAGAAGCGACGCCGCCGCGAAGTACCCGGACGGTCCCGAGCCGACGATCGCCACATAGTAAGGACGCATATTCGAGCCTTCCTCCATTGTGTATTAGTTTAGAGCTCCCTGCTCAGCGCTGAGAGTTCTCCATGTTCTGGATCAGGCAGCCGAGGCGCCGAAGCGCGGACGGCAACCTGACGCCCCAGCAGGCCCCCCGAGTCTGTGGCTGGCAACACGGGATGGCGGCGTGGTAAAACCAGCATCGAAGCCGGCTAGCAGCTTGAGGATCGACTTCCGACAATTTGTTGGTGATGTGTGGCTAGACCAGCAATGGCGCGCAGGACGGCGAATAACGGCGCCGTCGGTGTTTGGTAGCGGAGCCGCCGCGAGTGGGATACGTGTCACTCGGGTGGCGCGGTGGCGGCGATGATCGCCCGCACCGTACGCCAGCATCGTCCACACACCGACCCGGCGCCACACACCTTGGCGATCTCCTTGGAGGTTAACGCCCCGCCAGCGACCGCCTCAGTCACGGCCTGGCTGGTGACGCCGACACACAAACACACATACATGGCGCGAACCCGCTCAGCACCTGGCGTCGATCTTCATGATGTTCATCAGCGAGCCGACAAACACTGCGGGGTACGCTCCGATGCCGGTTCGAGCGATCCACTCAGCGGCCGCGTCCGGGTGATCGATCCATCGCAGCGCCGTGTCCACATTGCTGACCTCCTGCAGAATCATCACCTCGTGGTCATCATCGAAAGCCCGATAAATCCATATCTTGCGCACCTGTGCCTGCTTGAACCGCTCCAAGCCCGCGTGAACTTGCGCGACGAGCGCAGTCGGGTCGTCGACCGACGCCATCGCGGCGATCACCACGCGTGGCGGCACATCGACAGCCGAACGATCGTGAAGATCGATCTTCTCAACCACCTCCCCGGCGAAGACCGCAGGTATGTCCTCGACCCCGGCGACGTCGAACCATTGGAACATCACGGGTGACTTAAGCAGGTCTATGATCGGTTCGCGGTTCCGTATTCCGATGGTCACCAACACGCGCCGAGCGTCCCGCATGGCCCTGTAAACCACGACGTGATGCGCGCCGATCTCCGCCAGAGCCCCCGCACGGCGCTGCAGTAGGGACCACATCCGTACGGCGTCGGGGACACGATAATCGAACGCTAAGACCAAAGAGTGCCGCGCGTTAGTCATCCCGGCCCACTCACGTCGCCCCTGCGGTCTGTGAATGCTCGGTCGCGGCCACTGTCTGCAGCGCGATCTCACCGTAGCGGTCGGCTATTTGCTGCGGCGTCAACATACCGTTGGGTTGATACCAGCGGACGATAGACTGACCCATGCCTAACACCGCACGAGCGGACTCTTTGCGCAGCTCGACATCGAACAGCCATTCGGCGGCGCCGTGTTCGACGATCTTGTCGACAAGCCACTCGATCACCTTGCGTCGCCCAGCATGACGCTGGCGCAAAACCGGCGAGACTTGGCGCAGTTCTTGGTTTCGCGCAGCAGCCCGGATGTCGATCTCCCGCATAGACCTGATCGTACGAAGATGGCGCTCTTCGTGTCGCGGCGGTGATCAACTGGTCGACGTCACCTGACACCAGGACGAACCCGGGGTCCCGTGGAGCGCCGCCGTCTACCGGGGTAGGTGCAGCAGGCCGTCCGCGATGGCGTTGCGCTGCCTCTGGTGGGTGCCCCCGCCGAGGCTGAGCGCCAGCGCCCCGGTGTACCGGTCCGCCATGTCCGCTGCGAGGTCGTCGTCGGGATCGTGGGCCACCAGCCGTGCGCCGAGCAGATCGGCGCGTAGGTGCACGATCCGCGAGGCGATGCCTGAGTGCGGCGGCCCGACGGGCGGCCGCTCTCCCACCCCGACGTTGTCAACGTCAAAGTTGACACCGGATGGGGGTTGGTGCCAAGGTCACTTGACAGACGGTTAGGTCCATCACACCGTGTTCGGTCCGAAAGGCATTTCATGAAAGTCCGCGCGTCGGCGCTACTCACATCCCCCGGTAAGTACGAAACGATCATCGCCGTTGACCGGTGGCCCTCAAGCGAGAATTCGCACTCTCGTTCGGGGCGACCCGCGCCTTCGCGACCATGGAGCAAGCAACCGAGTACGCGCTGTCGCAGACCAACGGCCAGGGCGCCGACAGCACCATCATCACCACTGGCGTCACGACCGGCGAGCACATCGCCCAGGGTTTCTCGTCAATACGCAAGGCGGGGACCGTGGTCGTCGCCGGTTTCGGCAATCCCACCAAGATGGGTGTGCCCATCGCCGGCCCGGAACTGGTCCTCTACCAGGAGCGGATCCAGGGAGCGATCTTCGGGATGGCCAACCCGACCTCTGACATCCCGACGAGTCCTGCAAATGTACCGCGACGGCTCGATCAAGCTCGACGAACTGATCAGTCGCCGCTACACCCTCGACGAGGTGGCGCAGGGCTACGAGGACATGCACGCGGGCGTGAACATCCGGGGCATCGTGACGTTCTCGAGTGAAGAAACCTTGTCGGAGTGAAGAAATATGAAACGGGAACCGTGAGCGACACGAACACCGACGACGCGCAAATGGCCAAGTGGGACCCGGAGTTCGTCAAGCGTCTGATGGGCTTCGCTCGACCGTTTGCCAACCTTTGGTTCCGGTCAGAGGTGCGGGGTCTGGACTTGTTGCCGCCCGGCGGCGCGTTGCTGGTGTCCAACCACTCCGGGGGTTACCTGCCGATGGACGTCCCGGTGTTCGCCGCCCACTTCTACGAGGCGTTCGGCTACCACAGGCCCCTTTACACGCTGAGCCACGATCTTCTCTTCAGAGGTCCGACCGCCGAGACCATCGCCAGAATGGGCTTCATCCGGGCAACTCGGAGCAACGCCGCGAAGGCCCTGCGTTCCGGGGGCCTGGTCATCGTCTTCCCCGGTGGTGACTACGACGTCTACCGGCCCGCCTCGGCGAGGAACGTCATCGATTTCAACGGTCGCACGGGCTATGTCACATCGGCCGTCGATGCCGGCGTTCCGATCGTCCCGATCGTCTCAATCGGAGGACAGGAGAACCAGCTCTATCTCAGTCGCGGCACCTGGCTGGCCAAGCGGCTGGGGCTCAAACGGCTGTTACGCGCGGAACTTTTTCCGATCTCCTTCGGCTTCCCGTTCGGGGTGGCCGTGCTTCCGGTCAACGTGCCTTTGCCCACCAAGATTGTTACTCGTGTGCTCGAGCCGATCGATGTCGCCGCCGAATTCGGTCAGGACCCCGACATCGCGGCCGTCGACGCACGTATCCGCCACGTCATGCAGAAGGCCCTCGACGAGCTCGCCGCCGAGCGCCGGTTTCCGGTACTGGGCTGAGCATGATGACCGCACACACCCGATTCGATCGCCTCGCCGAGATTCGCGGTGTGCTCGCCACGATGTCGCGTGCGCGGCTGCTGGCGCCGCTGCGCCCCGACAAATACCTGCGAATGGCCGCCGCCGTGCGTCGCGAAGGCAGATCCATCGTCGCGGGGTTCGCCATTTCGGCCCAACGTTGCCCGCACCGCCCAGGCTTGATCGACGAGCTCGGCGCGCTCACGTACAGGCAACTCGACGACAGATCCGACGCGTTCGCGGCCGCCCTGCAGGCACTGGCCGGAGGGGTGCCGACGACGATCGGCATCATGTGTCGCAATCACCGTGGTTTCGTGGAGGCGTTGGTTGCGGCCTACCGGATCGGCGCCGACGTGCTGCTGCTGAACACCGCGTTCGCCGGGCCGGCACTGGCCGAGGTGGTGAACCGCGAGAACGTCGACACCGTTATCTACGACGAGGAGTTCACCGCCACGGTCGACCGCGCGCTGTCGCAGAGACCCGCCACCAGGCGGATCGTCGCCTGGACCGACCACCCGGGAATCCACAACCTCACCGTCGAGAAGATGATTGGCGTGCACACCGGCAACCGCCCCGCCCGAGGCCAGCGCGCCAGCAAACTGATTCTGCTGACCTCCGGCACCACCGGCACGCCGAAGGGGGCCAGGCATTCCGGCGGCGGACCCGCCGTACTGAAGTCGGTCCTCGACCGGACCCCGTGGCGGGCCGAGGAGAACACCGTGGTGGTGGCGCCGATGTTTCACGCGTGGGGTTTCGGTCAGCTGGTGCTGGCGGCGATGATGTCGTGCACGGTGGTGACCCGACGCAAGTTCGATCCGGAGAAGACGCTCGAACTCGTCGACCGCTACCGGGCGACCGGCCTGTCCCTGGTGCCGGTGATGTTCGACCGCATCATGGAGCTGCCCGAGGAGGTACTGAACCGCTACAACGGGCGATCGCTGCGGTTCGCCTCGGCGTCGGGATCACGGATGCGGCCCGACGTGGTCACCGCATTTATGGACCGGTTCGGTGACGTCATCTATAACAACTACAACGCCACCGAGGCCGGCATGATCACCACGGCCACCCCGGCGGATCTACGCGCCGCGCCCGACACCGCCGGGACACCCGCGCAGGGCACCGAGATCGCCATCCTTGACGACCAACGTCGGGAAGTGCCCCGCGGCGAGGTCGGAAGTATCTATGTCCGCAACAAGAATCAGTTCGACGGCTACACCTCGGGGCTGACCAAGGAATTTCACCACGGCTACATGGCTTCCGGGGATGTCGGTTACCTCGACAGCGAAGGCCGACTGTTCGTCGTGGGACGCGACGACGAGATGATCGTGTCGGGCGGAGAGAACGTTTACCCGATCGAGGTTGAAAAGATTCTGGCCGCCCACGCCGACGTGGCGGAGGCTTCGGTGATCGGCGTCGACGACGAGCAGTACGGCCAGCGCCTGGTAGCGTTCGTCGTACTCGAAGACAACGCGACAGCCACACCCGATACGTTCAAGGCGCACGTGCGCGACAACCTCGCGAATTACAAGGTGCCACGCGAGATCGTCGTTCTCGACGAGCTGCCCCGCAGCAGCACCGGCAAGATTGTGCGCAGCGAGCTGCAGGCGCGCCTGACAGCCGCGTCACCAAATAGCCCGTAAGACAACCCGTTCAGGGCCCTGGCGAGCAGCGGCCAACTCTATCCGACCGCTGCGGCGCGTGCCATGGCGGTGGGCACCTCAGTCAGTTGCGCAGAATAACCCGCAGCGCAGCGAATTTGGGCGAACGCTTCGATCATGGCGTCGGTCACCACGTGCGGGTCGGCCGTCGTGAGATCATCGCAGAGAATCGAGATGTTCAACTGGTCGACGTAGCTCCACACGGTGATGTTCATCCCGCATCCCGGAGACAGTGGGCCCACCGAATAGAATTCGCTCAACGTGGCACCCGCGAGGCGGCCGCGTTCGCGTGGACCCGGCACATTGGAGACCGGGATGTTGAACAGCTTGTTCTGCGCGTCGCGCTGGGATAGCCATCGGAACCCCGCCGGCGCCAGGGCGGGCGGCATATAGGCCATCCATCGGTTGATCAGTTGCCGGCCCAGCAGCCGGTCATTCTCCTTGGCGACAGCTGTGGCGGCGCTCGTCAGCCGCACCCGCTCCAGCGGATCATCGACGTGCACCGGCAGCGACACCACCATGAGGCTCATAGCGTTGCCGGCGATCCGGTCCGGCGACATGTCGGTACTGACCGGCACCGACGCGAGGATCGGCTCGTCCGCCCTGCCGTCGTAGCGCAGCAGCAGTTTTCGTAGCGCGCCGGCCGACGTCGCGAGCACCAGATCGTTGATCGTGACGCCGAGATGCTTGCTCGTTTCCTTGAATTCGGCCAGTGCCAGAGTCGCGCTGGCGAACCTGCGTGCCGGGGACACCACGTGATTGATAAACGTGGGGGGCGGGTTGAAGTTGCGCGCCAGATGCGGATGGTGACCGCGTTCCAGCGATCGGCGACGCACGCGAAAGACACCCACGGCGGAGTCGCTGACCACTTTGGGCAGCTTGCGGATCTGCCGAACGTGATCCCGTCCTGCGGCCGTCAGCAGTTTTGCTTTCGTCGGCGCGGCGCTGGGCGCCGGAAGATCACCGCCTTCTGGCACCGGACCATCATGGTCCATTGCGCGCGCCAGCAGGTTCGCCGAGGCGACCCCGTCGGCCAGCGCATGGTGCAGCTTGCCGATCACCGCGACGCGGTCATCGGCCATACCCTCGGCAAAGTAGACTTGCCACAGCGGATGCCCCCGGTCAAGTGGTGTGCTGGCGACCTCGCCGACGACCTCATCGAGTTCTCGTCGGCCGCCCGGGCTGCCCACCTGCACCCGGCGGAGGTGATAGTTCCAGTCAATCTCGCTGCGCTCCAGCCACATCGGGTGATGGAGCCGCAATGGGATCTCAACCAAGCCGAAGCGCAAGGGCTCGAGCAAGTGCAGCCGACCCACCAACGTGTGGCGGAACATCTCAAAGCTGTACTCACCGCCGACATCGGCAGTGTCCACGATTGCCACCTTCAACGTGTGGTTGTGCACGTTGGGTGTCTCGCTGTACATCAACATGGCATCCCAGCCACTGAGTCGCTTCAACAGCCGCCCTCCCAGGGTGATCCGGGTCACACCTATCTAACCTCTTTTTCGGCCGCCGACAAGCGCTTTCGACGAAATCGCGACGTCACGCGCCGACCACCACGGCGGCGACGGTGTACTGCCTTGGTGTTGCTTCCCGTGTGACACAACGCGTCGCGTCGGTCAGCAGTGATGGAAACAGCTTGGCTGCCGCCGCGACCACCGGCGCGCTCCAGGGGATAATTCCGGTGGCGACTCCGCGCGGCTCGCGCGTGACGCAGACGCGACCACTGAGGTCTTGGCGGGTCTCACCGAATCTGACCTCGGCCGCATCCTGTATGACTTGCTCCAAAAGCCCAGGAACCGCCGCGGTGGTCGACCTGGTGAAAGATTCCGGTGCACCCATCTCATCGGTCTGCAGCTGGGCGGCGGTGTCGAGATACTTCGTGTCGAAGACCTCCATGGCAGCTCGCAGGTACGCGGCGCGCTCGTCCACCCATAGCCGCGGCCACGGGCCCGTGTCGAACGCGTCGCTTGCCGCCGCCACCGCCCGGTCCACTTCGAGGTAGGTCGGAACGGGAACCCGCCCCATGATCTCCTCGGTGATCGGGCACGCCACACCAAGTGATTGTCGGCTCGAGCTGCTTGTCCATCGGCCACCGATAAACAAATCCGACGTGATCAATGCCGGCGCCACTCCTTCCCTAGTGCAGGGCCCCGTCGAGGCCATCCATGCCGTATCACGATCAACGCTGCCGCTACCTGCCCGGGATGCGAGATCGCCGCGAAGCGGGATGTTTTCCAGCAGACACCAGTCGCGTCCTTAGCCGACATCCTCACCACGCCCGCGCGGCAGGGTAGTGACTACTTCTTTGTGGTTGCCCCGCCCAGTGGCGCCACTGTCGTGTCGCGAATGGGAGTAGTCACTACTCCTGTGGGCTGCGCGCAGCCGGGTGACGCTGTCACCAGCGGCGGGTGCCGCTCATGTCAGGCAGGCAGGGGAAACGCTATGGCAGCGCTACGGGTCGCCGTGAGTTTCGATCGCCACTCCCCCGACTCTGCGCGGGCGCCGCGTCGGCTCCGGAGAACCTGCCGGGCGAATTCCTTCACCACCCCAGGGTCGGCCAGCCCGCGCTCGCCGCGTCGCCATCACGAGTGGCTGGCCCAACAAAGCAGCGATCATCAATCCTTAGGAGGGCCGCCCTAATGCCGATTCCGCCTGTCGATGCGCCGGTCAACCCGCTGGGACAGTGGATTATGACGATTTGCGTGATCGTTGCGTTACTTGCCACGGCACTGGCTGCCTTGCGGATGAGCCGTCGGTTGCAGACCTGGGGCCCAGCGGTCTTGCTTGCTGGAAGCCTGCTGGCCGGGTTCATCGAGCCGATGTACTGCTTGACGATGCACTTGTGGTACTACCGCGTCGGCCAATGGAGCTTGTACTCATCGATGAACGTCAGCCAGCCGGTGTGGTCCTGGCTTTCCTACGGCGCATTTTATGGCGGGCTAAGCCTGCTGGTGTGGTGGCGGGTGGAGCAGGGTGCGACGCGCGCTGCGATCGCCCGGTTGGCCGGCGCCTTGATTCTGGTCGGCATTGTCACCGAGATCTTGTGCATCAAGCTGGGCACCTACGAGTACTACGGCCCGCACCCGTTCCGGGTTGCCTCCTTCCCTGTGTGGATCGCGGTGGCAAACGCGGTTATTGGGATTGTCGCCGGCATCGCAGCTGCACGGCTGCGTCGGCTGCTACCCGGCGCTCAGTCACTGGCCTACATAGCTCTCGTACCGGCGTGTATGACAATGGTTCAGTTCGGGACAGGGTTCCTAACCCTCGATGTGATCAACAGCCCCAACCCACCCACGTGGCTTCTGTATGTGAGCGCCATCGTCTCCATGGGACTGGCATCAACGATCGGTTTCGCCGTATTGAAGCTGGTGCCGGCTGACCCCGCGAGCCCGCCGGCTTCCAGCCTGCAGGACAAGCGAGACAACCCGATTCAGAGCAAGGCCTAAAGCGCGCCAACCCATATCTGTCCCACGTTTCTGTCTGCACCGGCAGGGATCTTGGGTCTTTGAGTCGCCGAGCGCACACATGACCACGCCATGACGGTAGCGGGGATCTGCGGTGCCGCAACGGGAAACAGGGCACTCGCCCGATCCGGTAAACCGGCGTAACGACAGGTTGTCGCAGTCGTTGCAGCCGGTCGCACCGCTGCGCCGAACACTACTTGTACTGCCGTAATGACAAGTGGCGCCAGGCCGCAAAGGAACTCGTGACGATCGGCACCTCTGCGGGCTGGGTGCCATCAAAATGGCAACCATGGGACGACGTAAGCACCATCGGGGTTGTGAAAAATGACTGATGCTCGTTGTCAGAAATACGGTCAGACGACGTCGAGAGGGTCTTCGTGTGAAGGTATTTCCAACGACCGCAGGGCCCACGCCCGCTCGCCCAAAACCTGGTCAGACAGACGCTGCGCGGCCCAGGACCCTGCCGCAGCCACCGCAGCGCTTGCGTGGGCGACTGCTACCGGGTGGCAGCCGGCGTTTCGGCATCAACTTTCGAACATCATGATTCTCAACGACACTGGGGCCCAACCATCGTGGTCAACTCAGCTGGCCGCGCGGAGTGCGCACCGATCAGAACGCCGTTGCCAGTGGCTTGTGCACGTCCCCACGCGGGAAGAAGTCCTGCGTTGGCGCAGTCAAAATGAGCGCTAGCTGCGTGCCGATCTCCTCAGAGATGTCATGTAGCGCCGCACCGTCGAGGTGGAAGGTTTCGATCGCATTCTGGCCGAGCATCAAACGCGCGTCAGACGCCGGCACGCGCGCTGCCCCGAGGGTGGCCTGCAGGTATTCAGTGGTACCCGGACCCGCGCCCCAGGTGCCCTCGTGGTGGGGATAGTCCGCACCAACCATGATCTTGGTGATACCGATTTGTTGGCGCGCCTCAGCTTCGGCGCGCGACAACAACGACGAGCCCAGATGTACCTGACGCTGGAAGTAAAAAGACGGCTTGTGCTTGACGATCTCGCGGACGTCGCGGCGTAAGTAGCTGTTTTCCCAGGAATAGTCCATGCCACGCAACGCACTGACCACCCAGCCCGAGCCCAGCTCGGTAAGTGCAACGTGCAGACCCGGATGGCGTTCCAGGACACCACCCCAGATCAGATGCGCGAGGATCTGCTGGCAGTTGAAGAACGCCTGCGGGGTCATGATCGGCGCGGCGCAAGCTGGATGCGGCACAGATCGCAGCGTGCCCGGCGAGAGGTGGTTGGTGATCGACGAGATCGCGGTGTGTGAGGTAACCACCATCTGGAGATCCTCCAGCACGTTCCACACTGGATCGAACTGTGCGTCAAAAAGTGGTCTGTCCTCGTCGAAGGCCGGCAGCACGATGCCCCGCAGCCCGGCTTGTTTGGCCCAACGGATCTCGGCGATGGTGGCCTCAACGTCGGCGAAGCTGACCACGGCCATGCCGATGAGCCGCTGCGGGGCCGCACTACAGAAGTCAACCAACCAACGGTTGTATGCGCGATTGGCCAGTTCAACTTGCTCGGCAGTGCGGCTGTAGCCAAGGATCGCGGCCACCAACGGCGGATGCAGCTCGAACGGCAGCCCGAAGTCAGGGAAAATCACCTCACCGGCGATTCCCTCGTGGTCGAGCTCCTTTAACCGCCGCACCGGATCCCACTGGCCAGCGACGCGGCCCTCGTCGAGCACCGTTTCGATCCACTGCTGCACCAACTCGGGATCGATACGATTGGCAAGACTTTTCGGGTTGACCGTGGTCATGCCCTCTTGGTCGAATCGGTCGCAGAAGGCGTCAAATTCCTCCCGCGCGCTGGCATGGAGATAGGGCCTGTAGTCGCGCATCTGTGCGGTCGCGTGCCCATCCGAGGAGACAATCAACGCGCGTTCGGCCGTCAGGCGGTCGTGGGGCTGAGTCATGTCGCGGGCTCCCGTCGGTAAGCAACAGTGCTCATGCCACGGTAGTCCACCCGACAAAGGTTAGTCAACATGGGAGTTGACTCCCAGGCGCGCCGCGGGCTGGCGGCCGGCCTGCCGCCGAGGCGTGTGCGTCCAACACCGGTGTTGACGAGTTCACCAGGTCGCGATTATCGTGGCGGCGCATGGGGCCATGGCCCGAAAAGTGCGCCGTACGGTCGGCCACCTCGGTGGCCTCAATGCTTCCGGGAGGACACGCACCCATGACCCTCGCACTGCCCAGCCTTGAGCTTTCGGTACCCCACCCCGACGAGCACTTCATCGGCGGCGTGTGGCGGCCACCGTCAACGCCGGCGTCAGTCACGGTTGTCAACCCCAGTGACGAGTCGGTGATTGCGCAGATGCCCGACGTGGCCCCCGCGGATGTGGATCAGGCAGTCGCGGCTGCCCGACATGCCTTCGATCATGGCCCGTGGCCGCGGTTCACGATGGCCGAGCGGATTTCGATATTGCGTCGATTCACCGATGCGCTACTGAAGCGCAGCCAACAAATTGGGCTGGCGTGGGCTGCCGAGTGCGGTCCGACCGCGGCCTATCGCGATGCGATCAACGGCACCGTCGCGCCGGCCGTCTACGAAAACATGTATGAGCAAGCCGAATCGGTCCCGATGAGTGAAGAGCGCACCGGTTTCGCGGGCCCGGTGACGGTGCTGCGGGAACCCTACGGTGTTGCCGTTGTCGTCCTGACCTACAACGGGCCGCTGGCGTATATGGGCATGAAGACGCTTCCGGCACTGTTGAGCGGCAACGTCGCGGTAGTGAAGCTGCCTCTGGAGACCCGGCTGGTCGCCCAGTACATCGCCGATGCCGCCGAGGAGGCCGAGCTGCCAACCGGCGTGCTTAGCGTCCTTGCGGCCGGTGCCGACACCAGCAAGTACTTGGTGGAGCACCCCGGCACCGACGCCGTGAGCTTCACCGGAGGTACCGTCGTAGGATCCCAGATCCTGCACAGCACGGCCGACCGAATTGTGAAAACCACCGTGGAACTGGGCGGCAAGTCGGCTGGCATCGTTGCCGAAGACATCGAGGTGGCAGAACTACTCCCGTCACTGCTTGCCGGGCTGCTGCCATTTCAGGGTCAGGTGTGTGTGGCCCTCACCCGGCTGCTCGTGCCGCGTGCGCGCCACGACGAGATCGTCGATGCGCTCACGAGCGTGTTCTCCGCCGTCAAGATCGGCAACGCGTTGGATCCCGCCACTGACTTCGGCCCGGTGGCCGTGCGCGCCACCCGCGATCGATGCGAGCGTTTCGTCGCGGGGGCACTCAAGGAAGGAGCCTCTATCGCCTACGGGGGCAAGCGTCCGGACGGATTTGACCGGGGCTGGTATTACGAACCGACCCTGATCACCGATGTGGACAACGCGATGACAATCGCCCAGGAAGAGGTGTTCGGGCCGGTCTTTAGCGTCTTAACCTACGACGACATCGACGCGGCAGTTCAGATCGCCAACGACTCCAAGTACGGTCTTACCGCGGCGATGTTCACCCACGACACCGAGCTGGCGCGCAGCGTTGGCGAACGTCTGCGCGTGGGCAGCTTTACGGTCAATTCCACCGGCGGTGTGCTCGGTCAGCCCTTCGGGGGCCGCAAGCTGTCGGGCTTTGGGCGTGAAATGGGCCTGGAAGGCTTTCTGGAGTGGACGCAGACCAAGGTCCTTAAGATTAACACCGAGGGCAACTACCTGGCCTGACCAACCCCGCTGCAGGTTGTGCCTCCCGGACCGGGAATTGATTCAGCGCGACAGCTTTTCGCTCCCTGAACCCCCTGGGGGAATATCGTGGGCGCCGACAGCTTCACGGGGTTCGTCGGTCGGCCGCTAACGACGCAATACGATCGAGGGCGCGCCGGGTTCGTGCTTCATCGTCGGCGCTGATGTCGAAGGCGATCTCGGTGGCGCCGGCGGCTTGCAACGCGTCGACTTTGTCGTGATCGGCCATTGCGGACGTGAACGGAACGATCTCCAAGGCCTGCGGGTCGCGTCCGGCCCCCGCGACGCAGTCACGAAGCCTGCGTACCGCGCCGGCGAGACCGCGCCCGCCCACGGGCAGCCAGCCTGTCCCGAACTCCGAAATATGTTGGAAAACAACTGGAGTCGGGGCCCCGCCGACGAGGATTGGCAGCGGCTGCTGGACGGGTTTGGGCCAGGACCATGATGGCGCAAATGTCGCGAAGCGCCCGGCATAGCTTGCCACCTCATCCTCCCACAGCCGCTGCATGGCTAGGACGTGGTCGCGGGTGCGCGCGCGGCGAGTACGGGGGTCGACGCCATGATCGCGCATCTCCTCGACATTCCACCCGTACCCGACACCGACGGCCAGACGGCCACCCGACTGGTGATCAATTGTCGCCAGCGCTTTGGCCGTAACGATCGGATCCCGCAACGCGGTCAGCAGAACACCGGTGCCAATCCGAATGCGTGACGTTACGGCGGCTGCGGTCGCCACGCAGGTGAGCGTTTCGAGGTTGCGTCGGTAACGGTCGGGTAATTCGCCGCCTAGCGGGAACGGGGTTTGGCGTGACGTCGGAATGTGGGTGTGATCGGGTATCCACAATCCGTCCAGCCCCAAGCCTTCGACGTCGCGTGCGATGTCGCTGATGCGGGCGCCGCGGTCAGTGGCGACCAATGCAACACTAAAGCGCACGACGCCGTCCACCGGCAACCGCGGTCAGCTCGTCGACTGGCCTGGATGGCATCACGACCTCGCCGCGACTGACACAGGCACTGTCGAGATCAAGCAGTCACGCCCGACGGCCCACGGGGCTGGTTGCCGATACCGCGTGCGCATCAAAGCTTCACCACGCCCAGGTCGCGGTCGCCGCTTATCGACACCGTCGTCCCGTACGGCTCGCTCAGCTCAGCCACCCACGCCAGCACCGATCGCGCGAGTTTGCCGGTCACCCGTACCGGGAAACCTGTGGTCGAGCGACGCGCCGCGCTCCATGCCATCGGATACAACTCGACCCCGATCACCCGATGGCTGTCGGCGTCTATCGCGCAGACCGGGACCACGAATCCCGGCTCATGCTTGTTGCCCTCGCGCGGGCTGCGGACCATCTTTGCGCTGGCGGCTCCACCGAGTGCGCTGTCGCGGGCGCCGAATGCGTCGAGCAGACTGGCATCAAACGAGCGCACCGATGCTTGGTTACCCCAGCGGGCATAGAAGTCGTGCGGCTGTGCTTCACGGCGGCCCAGCCGAAACAGCGGTCCGGGATCATAGAAAATCGGGACACCGTCAAGAATCTCGATGCCGCGCACCGGTGCGTGCGATCCCTGCAACAGCACCACTCGCGCCCCGGCTCTGATCGCCGCCTGGGCATATTCACGGGCGAATTCCGGGGTGGTTGACATGCGGCCGTCGACCCCATTCCACGCGTGCACGTGCAAGTGGGCGATGACGAGGTCCGCCGTCGCGCAGGCGTAGCGAATCGCGTCGAGGTTGCCCGCGAGGTCGTCTTCATCACACGCGGTGGTCGGTGCGCTGGCGAGTGGCCGGATCCGGAACCGTGATATCGAATTGTGCAGGCCCGGTGGGTGTATCACGAATTCGTCGCCTTCGCACACCACCCACATACCGAGGCTGCGCACAAGTGAGATCAACTGTTCGGCGCGCGCTGTGTCCACCACGTGCAGGTAACGCAGCGGGTTGACACCCGGACGCCCGCGCGCATCGTGTCGAGTTGCTCCCGCCCTGGCAAACGATGGAAAAGAGGATGTGGCCGACACCAGGCCGATACGTCCGACTGCGGTATCCACAAACGCGGGAGCCCGCGCCGCGCCGAGATCAGCCCCGATACCGGCATGTGGCAGACCCGCGGCGTCAAGCGCCTCGATCGTTGAGCGTAGCCCGCCGTAGGAGTAGTCCAGCGAGTGATTGGAGGCCGCCGACACCAGATCCACGCCCAGCCAGCGCAGCTCGTGAGCGACCCGTGTCGGGCCGCGCATCCAGCTGAGCGCACCTTCTGCCGAGCCGAAAACGTCGGTGCCGCAGAAGTCGTGCAGCGGGATCTCCAGGTGCGCGTGTGTGACGTCGGCGCTACGCAGGATATTCACGGCGGCCAGCACGTCGGCCTGACGGCAGACCGATACCCGCGAATTCATGATGACGTCACCGGTAAGAGCGAGCGTGTAGGTGTCGCGCCTGGGTGCCGACGTGTTGTTCGGCGGAGTCGCCCTAATCGGGGACTGGCGAAATCCGATCACCTGCGGGGCCTCTGCATCTCGATCAGGCCGCGGTCAACCGGCGACGTTGCCGGGAATATCGGGCAGGGGCAGCGGAAACCGATTCGTCAGCGATCCGTCCACTATCAGGTTCTGACCGCTGATGTAGGAAGCCGACGGCGAGGCCAGAAAGACCACGGCCGAGGCGATCTCGTCCGGACGCCCGACCCTGGCGGCCGGGACACGCTCGGAAATGCCCCCACCATTGGGAAAGTTCAATCGCTGTGCCTCGGTGGCGATCACGCCGCACGAGACGATATTCATCCGGATGTCGCGCGCACCGTATTCGACCGACACCGATTTCGCGAGGTTCGCCAGTCCCGCTTTGGCCGCGCCGTAGGCAGCAGCGTACGGGCTGCTGACGCTCCCCGAGATCGAGCCGACGCTGACGATCGATCCGCCCGTGCCCTGAGCGGTGAAAACCCTTACCGCTTCTCGCGCGAACCGAAACACGTAGGTGAGGTTGAGGTCGATGATCAGGTTCCATTGGTCATCGGTCACCTCGGCGAGCGGCGTCCAGACGGCGAACAGAGAGTAGCCTCCGACCACGGTCACGACGCAGTCAAGGCCGCCGAGCCGATCGACCGCGCCCGCTACGACCTGCTCGACATCTTGCTGGACGCGCACGTCGCATCGCAGCGCGTGCGCCTCGCCTCCGGCATCGTTGATGTCGTCGGCGACCCGGCGGGCACGGTCGACATCGATGTCTACCACCGTGACGCGGGCTCCCGCCGACGCCGCGCCGTAGGTGATAGCACTTCCGTTGCCAATCCCGCCACCGCCGACCACCATCACGCGAAGCCCGTCCAGCAGCCGCCCAGCACTCATCGTGATCTCCCTTGCTCGGTTGGATCGCTGCGCTGTTCGCGCCCGGGTCGGCTCGGGGTGTCTCCTTTGCCCCGTCGGGTCACCGGCGCAGGCCTGGGGCTCGACAATTCCGGGCGTACGCGGATCAGGGCGATCGGTAGGTCAGGGCGGTGATGTCAGCGACCGAATGCTTGTCAAGGTCCATTACCACGTCGACAAGCCGATCGGCCTTGTCGCCCAGCGACTTCGCGGTGTTTTTGAACATTGCTATCCGCTGATCGATGGTGTGGCCCTCGGACTCCAGGCTGGGCACGACCTTGGTGATCACTCGGCCATCCGTGAGGGTGGCGATGACGGTCTGATCGGCGAAGCCGCGCACGCTCTCGCCCTCCAAGACGGTGACGGTGACTCGCTTGCGGGCCTCGACGTAGCGGGGGTCGCGGGCGGCCTTGTCGTCGAAGGCATGCGTGTAGGGCAGTTCGGGGATCCCGCCGACAAGCAGGCCTGCCACACCGTGACGGATGCTGAACTTGGCCTGCTCGCCATTCACCGGCTCCCGGTACGGAGCGATACGGTCGGCCCATGGGGGCACCCGCAGTTCGATTGATCCGATGTCGTCGGGCCGGATGTCGTTTTCGCGCATGATGTCGATGGTGCCGTGGATTGTCTGGTGTGTCAGCCCGCAGGAACCGTATTGCTTTGGTGCGACCCCCGCCAGCTGCAGGAACAGCGGCTCGCCCAGACCTTCGGTCAGCTTGGCTTCGTTGTATGGACGCGAACCGGTCTCACCGGCGAACTGCACGCCCCACGAATAGCTCCCGTCGAGGTAGTCGGTGCAGGCGGTGAATCCCGAGGCAGCGACCTGGGCGGCGAACACGCCGGTGCGTGCGGGCACACCGGCTTCATGCACGTGGGCCATTGAGCCGCAACCACGGGTGCTGCCATTGCCCAGCGGCAACGCGGTTCCCATTGCGTTAAGCATCTGATCAACATCCAAACCGAACAGCCGGCCCGCTGCCACGACCGCGCCCCCGGGCCCGACGAGCGAGATCCCCATGAACCCGCGGTCACATGCGCCGATGCCGGCCATGCCAAGGCGACCCTGCATCTCGATGCCGGCCACCACGGCGGTGATGAAGTCCTTGCCCGAACTGTTGTTGAACTCGCCGACGGCCAGGCCTGCGACGATCGGTGGGATCAGCCCGGTGCCTGGCAGCGTTCCGTAGGACTCCAGTTCGTCGGCATGGGCAAGCGACCCGTTCACATAAGCGGCCTCAGCGACCGAAGTCTTCAATCCGGCACCGATGATGGTTGCTTGTGGAGCCGCGCCGAGCTGGCGCGCATAGTCGACCAGCAGTTGGCTGACCGGCTGGGCGTGCGCGAGCACCATGTGCCCCAGGCATTCCAGAGTGAAGATCTTGAGCGACTCGACCGCCTCGGCGGGCAGGTCGCCGTATTGCAGGCTGGCCAGATACTCCGCGAGAACGCGTGTGTTGCCGTGCTTCTTGGCGTCCACCACAGGTGCAGTCATGAAAGTCCTTTTGGTCGTTAGCAATCCGCGGCACGATCTGGACCGGATAACCGGCCTGGTTCAGGATGCGGCGGCGGGCACCGGCGTCGAAGGCGCGTGCACCGGTACCCAGTTGTCGAAGACCACCGGATATTTGACGTATCGCGGGATGTCCTCCACCTCGAACTTGGTCATGTCCTTGTCGAGGTCCACCGCCGCATTGTCGGGGTCGGGACGCACGCCTGCGGCGATCAGCTTGCGGAGCAACTCCAGGTGCGCACCGCCGTGCCCATCGTTGCCCACAACGACCCGCAATCCGTAGCACTGGTGCGCGCCGACACCGAACCCTAGCCCGTAGCGCGGCGTGCCGTTGGCGGGAGTGGCACGATTGGGATTGAACCCCATGGCATCCGGTCCGAAGACGGCTGGGTCGCGGTTGGCTTTGACGTACTCAAGGTGCAGCTCTTGCCCCGGGTAGATCTTGTTGCCGTCGGAGAGTTCGTTCTCCTCCAGCGACAGGCGGGTCGTGTAGGGCGAGAACGGCGCGCGCAGCCGGATCACCTCCTGCAGGCAATTCAACAGGAATGTGCGGTCGGTGCTGCGCGCGATGTCCTCGGGGTGATCGACGAACCACGTCTGCAGGAAATCGATTGTGTGCACGATCGATTGGGTGCTGGTGCCAACCGACGCCGCAAACAGCAGCGTTGATTCAACGACCGCATTGGCCACGTCCTGCCACTCTGGGGCCAGGCCCGCGGCGACCATCTTCAGCAGGCCGTTGGGTACGGCCTCGTCAGCGATCTCGCCGACGTCGATGCGGGCCCGCTGCCGGCGGTGCCATGCCAGCGACGGTGCGAAGAACTCGTCGACGTATCGCGCCTTGGCGTCTAACGCCCGCTCGTTCACCTCGGCACGGTCACTGAGATAGGCCGAACTCGTGCCCGCGGCGATCGGACCGGCGAACGACCGCAGCAGGTCGAGCCGCTCGTCGGTGTCCAGACCGATCAGGCCGATGAGTCGGGCCGTGAAGTGGATGAACACCCGCTCGAGGAACTCGATGAGATCCATCCGGCGCTTGCCATCGGCATCGGGCTCAGCCAGGCGGATCTGCATCAGCCGGTCGGCCTCAGGCAGTATGACGTCCTCGCGGATGCCCTGCAATGCATCGGGGCGGACCAACGGGTTAAGCAGCTTGCGGCGCCGCCGGTGTGACTCACCCTCGACATACATCATCGAGGCTGCGAGGAACTCGCGGACGTTGATCTCGCCGTTGACCTCGTCGCTCTTGCGGCCCGCGAACAGGTCCGCACTGTGGGTCACCGCGGTCTTGGAGCGCAGCAATTTCGACACATCGGCGATCCGATTCACCCGCGCGAAAGGACACGTTGACCCGTCCACGGTCTGCGACTCCGCTGCGCCGTCGCTCGCAGTGGCCTCAGTCATAGGACACCCCTCCTTCACTATGAACAATGGCACTCGTCAGATGCGCTGTCAACTGCTATGTTGACTGACGTGTTGCGGGAGTGCAATCCTCCGGTCGTCATCGTCGGTGGCGGTCTTGCCGGAAGCCGGACCTGTGCCGAACTACGCAAGCTCGGATATGCCGGGCGGGTCGTGTTGATCGGTGCCGAGCCCAGCCTGCCCTACGACCGACCGCCGTTGTCCAAGGCGGTCATCCGCGGCAAGCGTGAGTCCAAGCCGCTGAAAGTGGGCTATCAAGACCTCAACATCGACGTCCGTCTCGGGGTCGCGGTCGAGTCAGTGGATCTCGCAGAACGAACGGTGCTGACCTCGCGTGGACGGGTCGACTTCTCGCACCTGGTGATCGCCACCGGGGCCACTCCGATCCGGCTGCCGGGCGATGGCGAGCAGCTGGTGCTGCGCACCGACGCCGAGGCCGCGACGCTGCGTGACCGGCTGGTGCCTGACGCACATGTCGTTGTCATCGGCGCCAGCTGGATCGGGGCCGAGGTCGCCCACGCGGCGTTGGAGCGCGGCTGCCGGGTGACCGCCATCGAGTACCACGCTGCCCCGCTCGCGCAAGCTCTCGGCACCGAGATCGGCAGCCGGTTCCAGACATGGTGGAACGGCACCGAATTGCGAACCGGCCAGCGTGTCGCGGCCGTCGAACCCGACGGTGTGCACTTGGCCGATGGTGAGGTGATCGCCTCGGACGTCGTGGTCACCGGCGTCGGCGTGCGGCCCGCGACAGGCTGGCTAGCGGATTCCGGCCTGGAGTTACTTCCTGCGCTGGCCGTCGATGAACACCTGAGAACCCGCGATCCGGTCGTCTGCGCTGTCGGCGACGCCGCGTCCTGGTGGTCGCGGCGCTTCGCGCGCCGGCTGAACGTACAGCACTGGGAGGACGCCTACACCGCGCCGACAGTGGTGGCCAGCGGGATCGTGCACGGCACCGAGGCCGAATTCATCCACGATCCCGTTCCTTACTTCTGGAGTGACCAGTTTGGTCATCGCGTCGAGTATGTCGGCCACCACGATGCCTGCGACAGGGTCAGCGTCGATGAAGACTTCGAGCGCGGCTGGGCGGCGCGCTGGAGTGATGCATCAGGACGTCTGACGGCAGCGCTGGCTGTCGATCAGCCGAAGTTCATCGGCGCTGCCCGCGCAGAAATTGCCAACGGTCCCAGCCTGTTACGGGCCTAACCCGGCGGCGCGTGTGCGTTCTCGGGCGACAAGGAGCCCCCGACACAGTGCGCCACGTCGAGCCGGCCTCGGCTGCGGGACACGCGAAAAGCAGTGCGGTGGTGGGTCGGCCATCGCGCCCGTGGATGGCCGCGGGCGCGCTCACACCTCGACAAAGATCCGGTCGCCCTCGATGGTGACCGGGTAGGTATCGACGGGATCCTCGGCGGGCAGGCCGCTGACCTCGCCGGTGCGGACGTTGAAGCGCGACCCGTGCGCCGGGCATTCGACGTCCTCGCCGTCCAGCTCGCCGTCGCTCAACTCGATTTCCTCGTGGCTGCAGACGTCGCTGATTGCGAAAATCTCGCCGGTGGCCAACCGGGCCAAACAGATCGGTACCCCGTTGACATCGAACCGTCTCAGCGGTGTCGCGTCATCGAGGTCGGTCAACAGTGCGATCGCGCACTTGGGCATCGCTTACCTCCTTTTCGGGTGCGGGCTCGGCACGCTGACTACGCCCCACACGCGGGTTCATACCCCGCGGGCAGGGTCACCGATTTGAGTTCCAGGAAGCTCTGCAGGCCTTCGACATCTCGCTCGTAGCCGAGCCCGGATTGCTTGCGTCCGCCAAAGGGCCCGCCGCCGCCCGAGGGCGGGCCGCCGTTGACTGAGCATGTGCCGGTGATGATTTGCGCGGCGATCTCGATTCCCCGCTCGGGTTCGGCGGCGAATACCGCCCCGCCCAGGCCGTACTTGCTGTCATTGGCGATTGCGACGGCTTCTCGCTCGTCGGTGTAGGTGATCACCGACAACACCGGGCCGAAGATTTCCTCCTGGGCGATCTCCATCTTGTTGTCGACATCGACGAAGATCGTCGGCTCGATGTACCACCCGGTGGGCCGGTCGCTGGGACGGCCGCCGCCGAACACGATTTTTGCGCCCTCGGCGAGCCCGGATGCGATGAACCGCTCCACCACCTGTCGCTGGCGAGCCGCTGCCAGCGGGCCGAAGTCGGTGTCGGCCTCGTGGGGGTCACCGACCTTCATCTGCGACACGTAATCGATCAGCTGCTCCACGAGGCGGTCACCGTCGTCCTGGTGGACGATCACCCGGTTGGTGGAGATGCAGATCTGTCCGCAGTTGCGTAGCGACCCGCCGACCAAAGCCGGCAGGTACGGGGACATATCGACACCGGGCAGGATGACTGCAGCGGACTTGCCACCAAGCTCGAGGGTCACCCGACACAGCCGGTCGGCGCACGCCGTGGCGATCGCGCGGCCGGCGTTGGCGCTGCCGGTGAACGTGACGTGATCGATGCCCGGGTGGCCGACCAGGTAGGCGCCCACGCGCACACCGCCATTCACGATGCTGACAACCCCTTCGGGTAGCCCGGCGGCGAGCACCGCTTCACCGATCGGGTAGGCACTCAACGGCGACTCCGGCGCCGGTTTCAACACGATCGGACATCCCATTAGCAGCGACGGGAACAGCTTGGACAGTTCGACCATCACCGGTGAGTTCCACGGCGTCACCCCTGCGGTCACGCCGATCGGCTCGCGCATAACCACAACCTTGCCGCCGGCGCCCTCGCGCACCTCGCGCAATCGGATCTGCTCGGCGTCGTGGATCATCCGTTCCAGGAACGGCGCGATGGCATCGAAGTTCTCGGTCACAAACCGCCGAGTCGCGCCCATCTCGTCGATCTGCAACTGCACCACTTGCTCGCGGCGCGCACAGAGCTCGGCGACCAGGCGGCGCAGGTACTGCGACCGCTCGCCGAGGCTCAGTTTCGGCCAGAACCCGGTGTCGAAGGCCTCGCGTGCACCTTGGACTGCGGCGTCGACGTCTTCGGGTGTAGCCACCGGGACTCGCCCCACCGCCTGCTCGGTGCTCGGCGAGATGACCTCGATGACCTCGGTGCCCGTCGCCTTCACCCAAGCGCCGGCGATGAACTGGTCGCTGCGTTCAAACATTCTCTCAACGCTCCGTGGATCGGTCGGCGACGATCGGGCCCGTCGGGCCGGTACTACGCCAAGGCAGTCGTGTCAACGTTAATGTTGATTAGTGTATCTCAACCCGGCCGCGTTCGGTGAACGGGTCGCGTGCCCGCACACGGGCGCGGCGGCGGTTCGAGGTGGGTGGTCACAAGCCGGGCAGGCGCAGCCGATGCAGTGGCACACATCAGTAGATCCCGTGGGCGGGCATGCCCAGCCCTATCTCGAGAACCTGCCCGGTCATCAAACCGCGGTCAGTGACCAGGTACAACACGGCCCGGGAAACGTCCTCGGGTTGCAAGAACCGCACACCGTTGAGTCCGTAGTCAAGATCGTCAAGTCGCCTGCGGAAATCTTGCTCGGTTGGCTTGGCGACGTCTGGGACAAAGATGTCGTAGGTCGGTTGATTGAAGAAAAGAGCGGTTTCGGTGGCGCCGGGCGCCAGCGCGTTGACGGTGATGCCGTCGGCGGCCACCTCCAGCGCAGTGGTCTTGACCAGACCGATGACCCCCCACTTGGCGGCGATGTAGTGCCCCAGGTTTGGGGCGGTGTTGCGGGCGCCCATCGAGGTGGTCGCAACGATGCGCCCGTATCGCTGGTGGCGCATTTGGGGGATGACGGCCCGGATCGCCTTGAAGATTCCGGTCAGATTGGTCTCGATGATCGTGTTCCAGGCCTCGTCTGACATCTGCTCGACGGTGCAGAAGTCGATGACGCCGTGGTTGGCGAGCAGGATGTCCAGTCGACCGAACGCGGTGATGGTGCGTGCGACCGCGTCGTTGACCTGCGCGGTGTCGCGAGCGTCGAGCTGCAGGCCGATGGCGCGCACACCGTATTCCTCGACGAGCTTCACGGTTTCGGCGAGCTGATCCGGTGTGGCCAGCGCATAGCCGAGCACCGCCAGATCGGTGGCAATGTCGGCGACGACGATGTCAGCGCCTTCAGCGGCAAGTGCGAGCGCGTGTGCGCGGCCTTGTCCCCGGGCGCCACCGGTGATGAACGCGACCTGTCCTTCGAGCTGGCCCATGGTCATTCCCCTTCTCTGTGCACGCAAGGCTGCACTGTTGCGGTCAGGGGATCCGCCACTGCACGCACGGCACCCCGTCAGCGTCGACGAATTCGGCAACCGTGCGATCACCGACCGTGGGCGGCTTTTCCCCGTGGATCAGGCGCCCGATCATGTAGGGCCCGTCGTCCAGCTCGATCATCGCGACCGTGTAGGGGACTTGCCCGACCAGTTCGGGTTGAAACGCGCGGTGATACACCACGAAACTCCAGATGGTGCCCGTCGGCGCGACGTCGACCCATGTGGTGTCGCGGTTGCGGCAGTCCGGGCAGCCCGCCAAGGGCGGCCAGCGCAGCGCGCCGCACGCGTTGCAGCGCTGCACGACCAGGCGACCCTGGCCGGCTGCCTGGAAGTACGGCCCGGCCAGCGGATCCCCGAGCGGCGACAGGCTGCTCACCGGCCCGTCCGATCGTCTCCACAGAGGGTGTGCGTCACCGGCCCACCCCCGGGTTGGTTGACAGAATCGAGGCGGCCGCTTTCACGAAGCCGTGGCTCGAGCAGTACATGCTTATCTGCGGTGAGTCCAGCTGCCGTTGGCCGGCCTGACCCCGCAGCTGCCGAACCGCTTCAACCACGTGCATCCATCCCCACGTGTAGCTTTCCGACAGCTGCCCGCCGTGGGTGTTCAACGGCAGGTCACCGCCCGGCAGCGTGTGTCCCTCCGCCAGGAAAGGTCCGCCCTCACCCAGCGCGCAAAACCCGTAATACTCGAGCATCTGCAGCGACCACACCGCGGTCGGATCCTGGATGTAGAGGGCATCGATATCGGCGGGGGTCAGCCCGGTGCTGTCCCAGATTGCCGCCGCCGCGTCAATCAGCCACGGGCGCATCAGGTTTTCGGGGTTGTGATCCCCGCGTACACCGGCGTGTTCCGCGATGCCCGAGACATACACCGGTGTATTCGGCAGGTCCTGCGCGCGCTCAGCGGTCGTGACCACGATCGCCACCCCGCCGTCGGAGATCATCGTGACATCCGAGCGACGCAGCGGGTCGACCATGTAGGGCTCGGACAGGTAATCGGCCATGCTGAGGGGTTTTTGGAAGATCGCGTTGGGGTTCTTCTGGGCCCATAGACGTTGGCCGACCGCGAGCATCCCGAACTGCTCGTCGGTGGTCCCGTAGACCGCCTTGTGCCGTTGCAACGCCAGACCCGCACGGCCGGCAATATGCACCAGCCCCGCCGCCGAGGCCATGTCGGCGCCATACATCGGCTTGCCGAAGTCGAACTTTCTGCTGCGGGCATCGGCGCCATAGGTCAGCAGAACGGTGTTGGCCATCCCGCTCAGGATCGCCATCACGGCCAAATGCAGGGAAAAATTGCAGGTTCCGTAATCCAGCGACTGCACGTAGGGCAGATTCAACCCAAGCAGCGCGCCGACGGCCACATCGTTGCCCTGGCCCTGAACGGACTTGCAGGCGATCAGTCCGTCCAGGTCGGAGGTGGCGACACCGGCGTCAGCCAAGGCCGACAAGCCGGCATCCACCGCGTTCTCCTCGACTGACCGGCCCGGCAGTTCGCCCTGCGTGGTGTGGCCCAGGCCGACGATTGCGACACGACCGGCGACCGGGTTGCGAGCGTTGGCATCCAGCGTGATCAGACCTCGATCTTGTACAGCTTGGCCGCGTTATCCTGAACGATCTTGCGGACAGTCGCGGGGTCGAGGTTCTTGAGCTTCTCCTCCGAGCGCTCCACCGGCGACGGGTAGAGGCTGGTCGGGTGCGGGAAGTCGGTCTCCCAGAGCACGTTGTCGGCGCCGATACGGTCGAGCAGCGCAAGGGGTCCCGCGTCCTCGAACCAGAACGTGCCGTACACGCCCTTCTGGAACATCTCCTTCGCCGGGGGCAGCTCCGGGTCTTCGACACCCGGGAACTCCTCGCGGTACTCGTAGTCGATGCGCTCGAGGACGTAAGGAATCCAGCCGATGCCGGACTCGACCGAGACCCAGTTCAGCTTCGGGAACTTGATCAGGACGTCGCTGGCGCACAGGTTCGAGATGAAGCGCGAGTTCGACAGCTCCGTCTGGATGGAGCGGACCGGCTTCGCCGCACGTTCGGGCAGCGACGGCCACGCCGCACCACCCTGCTCGCCCTTCCAGTTACGGGCGCCGATGTGGATGTTGATCGGCAGCTCCAGGTCCGCGAGCACCTCGTACAGCGGGTACCAATGCTCGGTGCCGAGGTCCGGCAGACCGCCCAGGTGCGGCTCACCGGCCATCAGAACACCGGTCAGGCCGATGTCCTTGGCACGCTTGGCCTCGGCGATCGACTGCTCGATGTCCCAGAACGGCAGCATCGCCTGCGGCAGCAGACGCTCTGAGCCCTCCGCCTGCCACTCGCGCATCGCGTCGTTGTAGATCTGGCAGATCACGTACGACAGCTCAGGGTCCAAGCCCTGCACCATCGCCGGTGCGGCGAATCCCATGATGTTCGGGTAGACGATCTGGGCGTAGATGCCCATCTCGTCCAAGAGCTCGACGCGCGGCTTGGCCTCGACGGCGGCGCGGTGGATGTCTTCCTTCTTCGCGCCGATCTGGTCGCCGGCGAGCTCCATGTTCGCGCCGTAGTAGGGGATCTTCTCCCCGTCCTTGTTCACGAACGCGATGCTGTTGTTACGGCTGAGCCGCTTGTCGCCGTCAACGAACCAGTAGCTCTTGCCGTCGGAGTCGGTGCGCGTCTGCGGGACACGGTCCGCGAACTTCGCCGGCGTGCGCGAGGTCCACAGATCCTCGGCCTCCGTGATGTGCGAGTCGGCGTCGATCAGCTTCAGTCCGGCGAACGGCCCGCTCTCGCGCGGCTGATAGGTCATCGAACTACCCCTTTCCTTTCGAACGGTGTCGATCCCGCCAGGCTGAGCGCCACGCCCGAGCTCTTACTGCAGAACGTGCCACGCCGTCCCGACCTTGTCAACACCTACGTTAACCTGCGGCCTCAAGTGAAGTCAACGTACGCGTTGACAGCCCAGGGATTGCCTCCTACATTTGGTGCTATGACCTCAGATCGAGCGCTTGACGGGGCCAGCGCCGACGTCTCGGCCGACCTGTTCAAAGCGGCGATGGGCTCGGTGTGCACGCCGGTGTCGGTCGTCACCGCATTCGACGGCGCCCGCGCGCACGGAACCACGGTCAGCGCGTTCTGTTCGTTGTCACTCACGCCGCCGATGGTCCTGGTCGCACTGGATCACGGGTCGGCGCTGCTGCAGGTCGTGCGGGCCACCCCACGGTTCGGCCTAAACGTCTTGAGTAACGTCCAAGACGGGATCGCCGGCAAGTTCGCGGTGAAGGGCAACGAGAAGTTTGACGGGGTTCAATGGGAGGAGCGCTGCGGTGCGCCCCATATCCTCGGCTCGGCCGGCTGGTTCGCCTGTGAGGTGCACGAGTTGATCAGCGGCGGAGACCACATGGTGGTGTTGGGTCGGGTGCTCGAGACCGATCACGCCGATCTGCCCCCGCTGACCTACCACCGGCGCGGGTTTGGCACCCACGCCGCGTTGACGCGGACGACCGCATGAGCGCGGTGAGCGGCCCCTTGTCCCGGCGGCCATGATCGCCCAAGCTGCACAGGTGAACATCACCAAGCCGTGCACGTCGGCGCTCGGCGCCACGGCGCCACGTGGGATCGCGGCGAGCGTGCGGGTCTGATGAGTAGCGACGCCGCGGCGGTGACGCAGGAACTTGCCGCCTTCGTCCACGATGCACCCGCGGGCTGCGCCTCGGCGCGCGGCATCGAGGTGGCCAAGCAGGCTGTGCTCGACCTGTGTGGCGTTACCATCGCCGGCGTCGAAGAAGAAGCCAGCCGACTGGCCCTTGACTACGCCCGATCGCAGGCGGCCAGCGGGCCCGCGGCGGTGTTGGGCGGGCGCGTCAGGCTGGCCCCGTCACTGGCCGCGCTGGTCAATGGGACCACCGGACACGTGTTGGACTTCGATGACATCGGGCTGGGCGCCGGGCACATCAGCGTGGCGATTCTGCCGGCGGTCTTGGCGGTGGCCGAACTGGTCGGCGCCGATGGCCCGGCCTTCATCGATGCCCTCGTGGTCGCTTACGAGGTCGCGCATCGGCTCACCACGATGTACACCGACACCCGTCTGGGCCCGTATGCAGCCGGCTACCACAAGCCTTCTGTCTATTCGGTTTTCGGAGCGACCAGCGGTGCGGCACGGCTTCTTGGCCTGACCGCGACCGCCGTCGCCAACGCGTTCGGTATCGCGGCCTCGCAGTGCGGGGGCCTGCGAGCCAACTTCGGCACGATGACAAAGCCCCTGCATGCGGGCATCGCCAACCGCACGGGAGTCGAAGCGGCGCTGCTGGCCCACTCGGGCTTCACCGCGAGCACCGACGTGCTCGAGCAGCGCTTCGGCTGGCACGACGTGATCTGCGCCGGTCAAGGCGACCTGGACGTTGTGCTGAACGGCCTGGGCGAGTCGTACGCGATCGAGGAGGGGCTGAGTTTCAAGCTGTATCCGTGCTGCGGTGCCAACCATTACGCCATCGACGCGACGATCAACTTGTTACACGAAACCGGGGTGGGTGAACCCGGCGTCGCACGGATCGACGTCTGGATCGAGCAGCGTAACCTCAACGACGTGCTGGTCTACCCATGGCCCCGCACTGCGCTGGAGGGCAAATTCTCACTCGCATACAACGTCGCGGCCGCTCTGGCTGACGGCGCGGTGACCATCGACACGTTCACAGAACGCGCGTTGCAGCGGCTGACGCCCTTGTGCGACAAGATCCGTGTGCACGCCAGCCCCGATCTACCCCAGAACGGCGCCCGCATCAAGGTTCTCACCACAGACGGCCATACACATGTGCGCGAGCAGATGACCCTGCGAGGCAGCATCGAGGATCCGATGTCGTGGCCGGAGCTGGAGCGCAAGTTCCGCGCCAACGTCCGCGGCCGCATCAAGCCCGACGCGGTGGATGAGGTTGTGGCGGCCATCAGTGGCCTGGAAAATCAGCGCAGCGTCGCGGCGGTCACCGAGCCCCTGCTGGGCTGAAATAGGCCAGGCATCGTCGATATGGCCGGGCTGCCCGCATGGTTAGACAACTTGCCTCTCCAGTTGATCAAGGGCGTCATCGGCGTAGACGGCGAGCCTTTGCAGGTGTGGGAGGGTCTCGCGGCAGCCGACGAAGCCAAAGTTGAGGGTGTCGGCGTAGCCGTGCAGAGTGATGTTGAGCGCCATGCCGTGGTTGGCCATGGACACCGGATAGTAAGCCTCCAGTCGGCTCCCGTTGAGGTACAGCGGTTTTCGTGGCCCCGGCACGTTGCTGACACACAGATTAAACGTGAACGGCCATGGGGGCATGAACCCGGTCAAGGCGCTGGCCAGCTGGACGGCGGAGGGCGCCATCACTGCGGCGCTGTAGGCAAGAACTTCGTTGGGCGACATGGTCTTCAGCTGCGCTTTGGACGCTCGGGTGGAGGTGGTGATCGACCTCAGCCGCTTGACGGGATCGGCGATATCGGTGCCCATCGCCACCAGCATGGTGCCAACAGCGTTGCCCCCGCCCTCGTCGCCCTTGGGGCGGATGTTGACTGGCTGGAACGCCACCAACGACCGTTCCGGCAGTTCGCCGAGCTCGTCAAGGAACGTGCGCAGACCCCCGGCGACAATCGCCAGGGCAACATCGTTCAGGGTGGACCCGCACGTGGCGCCCAGCGATTTCAGGCGAGCGATCGGATACTGCTGGGTGGCAAGCCGGCGGTTGCGGCTGATGCGGCGGTTGAGGATCGAGTGCGGGGCCTGGGCCGAGTTGGCGATGTGGCGATAGTCGTGATCACCCCGCAACTGGGTATTGATCAAGGCCCTGCCCACGTTGAGCGCGGACGCGGCGCCGCCGGTCAGTGCACCGCCTAGGCTCCTCACCGCGCCCACCAGGTCACCCGTTCGCGGCGCGACCTCCACACCGGGTGCCTCCGGTGCCGGCACGTTGAAAAAGAGCCGCTGATCACGCCGCGTCGGGTCGGTCGACAGGGTGCGCTCGAGGATCTTCACTCCGGTATAACCATCGACTAGGGCGTGGTGGATCTTCATATACATCGCGAACCGGCCACCTTCGAGCCCCTCGATCAGGTGGATTTCCCACGGTGGGCGGGTCAGGTCGATCGGGTTGCTGTGCAGGCGCGATACCAGAATGCCCAGCTCGCGTTCGTCACCGGGGCTGGCCAGCGCCGAGCGGCGCAAGTGATAGTCGAAGTCGAACCTGTCGTCGACCACCCAGGACTGGTCGGGGCTGAACAGCACGTGAGGATGGTTCAGCTTGAGATTCCACGGCGCGACGACGTCGTGGTGTCGGGTGTCGTCGAGGAGTCGGCGCAGGTAGTCTGCAGGCGCGTCGGCAGGTGGGCTGAACGGCATCAGTCCAGCGATGTGCATCATCGTGCTTTGGCTCTCCCCCCACAAAAACAGCATGTCGAGCGGGCTGAGTCGTCTTCCACTCACAGGCACTCCTATGTCGTGGCGGGGTAGGTCACGCCTGGTGGGGCGTGGCTTCTTGCGGCGACTCGGCGACACCGCAATGCGGAGGCCAAGGTGAATGACGTTGCGCTGCAGCGCAGATCAATTCGCACGGCCGGGATTCTGTGGGCGGTCGTGGTGAGGTGGGCCAGGCACCGTTGCAGCGCAGCAGTATTCGCTGTCGTCGCTGGCGGCCCGCAACCGCACGCCCAGCGTCGGCCCGGACAGTCCTCGCACGAACCGGCGGGTCGCGGCGAGCGCGCCAGCATCTCCGAGCAGCAGTTCAGCAATGCACTCCTCGACGGCTGCGTCGAGTTCCTCGCGTGTTACCACCGCCGACAGCAGGTGCATGCGTTTGGCGTCCTCGGCCGCGAAACGCCGCCCGGTCAACAGCACATCCAAGGCCGCCGCCTGACCGATCCGGCCCAGGCAGGCGGCTGCGGCCGGGCCAGCCACCATCCCGAAGCGCACTTCGGGCAACCCGAAAACCGCGTCGGAGACCGCGATGCTGATGTCGGCCGCTGCAACGATCGCCAGTCCGGCACCGAACGCGGCGCCGTTGACCCGGCACACGACCGGCGCGGCCGACTCGTCGATCAAGGTGAGGATCGAACTCAACAGACCCGTCGCCTTATCGATTGCCGCCGGGTCGGCAATCTCGGCGCGGTCGGCCCCCGACGAGAAGGTCTCACCGGTGCCGGTGAACACGATCACCCGTACCGCCGGATCTGCGGCCAGCCCGGCCAGGGCCTGCTCGGTGTCGGCGAGCACATCGGTGCCCAGCGCATTGCGCGTCGCCGGCCGGTCCAGGGTGAAGGTGAACACCCCTCTGTCGTCTCGCGTCAGTCGGACACCGGCGGCACTCATCGGTCGGCCGTCTCGATCAGACCCAGGTCCCGTCCTCGGACTTTTCTGAGAAGCGAGGGAAGATCTTCTCCGCGAAGGTGTGCAGCATCTCCTCGTTCTCCAACGGGTCCAGGTGCCCTTGGCCGAACTGCAGCCACATCTCGGTGAAACCCAGGCGCTTTTGCGCGTCCTCGATCTGACGCGAGACCTCGTCCACATCACCGATGAGGCAGTTGGCGTAGCCCTGGCCGAAGGGCAAAAAGAAGGTGTTCCAGTACCAGTCGTGGTCGGCCTGGATCTCCTGCAGCCTGTTGGCGTCGTTGCCCAGCATCAGCACGCCCCCCCATGCCGCGGCGTCCTCGGGCCGGACGTCGCGGCCGGCCTCGGTGGCCGTTTTGAGATAGCGGCCCCACAGGGCTTCGCAGAAGTCCATCTTGTTGGCCATCACGATGGGCTTGCCGCCCTCGCGTGCCCACATGTCAATCGTGCGCATGCTGTGTGCGAACGCGCCGTAGAGCGGCGGATGCGGATCCTGATAACAGCGCGGCGCGATACCGATCTCGTGCACCATGCCGTCCTCGCCCATCCCAGCGCCGTACTGCTCGTATGCCGGATGGCCGGTCAGGCCCGATTTCGGCGGGAACTGCCAGTATTTTCCCTCGTAGGTGAACGTTGAATTGAGCCACGCCGTCTTCACGATCTTTAGGGACTCCTCGAAGATCTCCCGATTCATCGTGTCGACGTCGTCGCGGCTCTTCGCCAGGTCAGGCGTCGTGGCGTTGACCCCGCGCACCGCCGCATAGGAACCCACCCAGCGGCTCTGATATCCACGGGTGAACCCCACCATGAGCCGGCCTTTGAGCATGTGGTCGAGAGTCGCGATCTCCTCGGCTGCTCGGACCGGGTTGTGCGTGGGAAGCACGTATCCCAGGGTCGCTACCTTCATGCGCTTGGAGTGCAGCCCGATGAACAGGCTGAACATCCCAGGATGGTTGGTGATCTCGAACCCCTCGATCTGAAGGTGATGCTCGTTATGCCCGTAGCTGGCGTAGCCCAGCTCGTCGGCCAGCGCGATGTAGCCGCGGATCTCTTCCAGGTAGCGCTGATAGAGCTCCTTGTTTTGACCGGCCATTCCTTTCTCGATGTCGGTCTTGCGACCGATCATGCCCGGCTGAATCAAGTGGAACTTCATCGTCAACCTCCATCGAGCGAAATCAGTCATGCCCTTCAGCCGCAGCATGCCGCAGCTGTCGCCACTTGTCAACTCTGATGTTGACTAGATTCAACACTAGCGTTGGCTAGAGACCATGGTATCAACTCCAGTGTTGACTTCCCGTTTGGTGCGACCGTACGCTGCAGAGGTGTTCGACCTGCCAGCCGGTGTTGTCGACGCCTGGATCAACCCCAATCTTGGTGCGCTGTCGAATGACAACGACGTGTCCTACTTGTTCCCCGGGCTGCGCGACCGTATTGACCGCGGCACCACCCTCGAGCAGCTGATCGACGAGATGGACGAAGCCGGCGTCGAGAAAGGCGTGCTGTGTTCGGGCTACTCTGGGCCCGGTGATCGCCAATGGGTGATCGCGGCCCGAGACAAGTACCCGCAGCGGTTCAAGCTGTCGCATGTGGTCGATCCCCGCGAGGGGATGACCGCCGTACGTCTGGTCGAGGAGCTGGTGGGCTCTGAGGGTTACCGACTTATCCGGATGCTGGGTCTGCAGACCCGGCTTTACTACAATGATCCGGCCTACTATCCCGTGTATGCCAAATGCATCGAACTCGGTGTCCCGGTCGGGCTGAATGTCGGCTTCCCCGGTCCGCAGGTCCCGAGCAAATACCAGGATCCGATGGCCGTCGACGACGTGGCCGCATTCTTTCCCGAGCTGACGATCGTGCTTCAACACGGGGGCGAACCGTGGGTGGACACCTGCGTGAAGCTCATGGTCAAGTGGCCAAACGTGCATTACATGAGCTCAGCCATTGCGCCCAAGCACATTCCCCGCGCCATCATCGATTACGCCAACACTCGCGGAGCCGACCGAGTGATGTTCGCCAGCGATTATCCGCTGCTCACCCACGAACGCTGCATGCGTGAGGCCGCGCAATTGCCTTTCCGCGACCCCGATCACTTCGCCAAGTTTGTCGCCGGTAACGCCGACACGCTGTTCTTCGATTCCTGACGCGCCCCTGCCAGCGGGCGCGGCGTTCGCGTGGGCGGTGGTAACGTGACTAGCGTCAACTCGCGTGTCGACTAGCGTAAAGTTCGCACCGATTCAGCGACAACGCTCGCCCAACGGGAGGTCGTAAGGTATGGCCAAAAGCCACATCGAAGCGCGCCGCCAAGCGGCCCTCGAAGACGGCGGCGCGGCCTATGTTGCCCGCCGCGAGGAGATCATCACAGCCGCCGCACACGTCTTCCGTGATCGCGGGTTCGAGCCGGCGACGTTGCGTGACATCGCCGAGGCCATCGGCACCGACCGGGCCTCGCTGTACTACTACGTCGGCAGCAAAGAGGAGCTGCTGCAAGAGATCGTGCGCCAAGCGCTGGTTCGCGACATTGAGACCGCCGAGGCCGTCAAACGCAGCCGGGCCTCGACCAAAGACAAAGTCGCAGCGCTGATCACGGCGATGGTCAATTCCTACGACCAAAACTATCCGCACAACAACGTCTACATCGAGGACCTGGGACGCATCGCGCGCCAGGACAGCGAGTGGTCAATCGATGTGATCGCGGGCATCCGCGCATACGAGGCGCTGGTCAATTCGATCCTCAGCAAGGGGCAGCGGGACGGGACGTTACGTGATGACCTGCCGGTCGAGCTTTCCGCTCTCGCACTGTTCGGCATGATCAACTGGCTGCACCGTTGGTATCGCCCGGGCGCCAAATGGAGCCCCGAAGAGATCGCGAAGACGTTCACCGAAATCTTCCTCAACGGGTTCGCGAGGGGCAGCTAACCGGCCCGCGACCCGACAGCCGGTCCCGGCTGGCTTGTCAGTCGGTGTCGCCGCATCGTGTGCCCGCTGTGGGCCTATCCGCTGCTGCTCACCGGATTGCGGCGCAGGTGCATTCCACCCGACTGGTTGTCAACATCGACGTTGGATAATGGGGATAGCGCTGTGGGGACGGAGATCAGGTCAATGTTTGAGTTCCACAGGGTGCCGGTCGCGACGACACCTGCCGTGCTGGCCAACGTCGCCGAGGCCGTCCCCGACAAGAGATTTATCATCGCCGATGACGGGCAGCTCACCTACGCCGCGGCGGCCGCGCTGTGCGCGCAACTGGCCACGTGGTTTTCCTCGCTGGGATTGGATCCCGGTGAACGCGTGGGCATTCTGCTGCCCAACGGCATCCGGTGGTGCGCAGCGCTGCTTGGGGCGCACGCCGCCGGTTTGTGCGCCGTACCGCTGAACACCTGGTACCGCCGCGAAGAGCTGGCCGCAGTGGCCCGCCGCGCAGGCCTGCGGGCGATCATCACCCAGACTGAGATCTTCGGGTTCCACGCTGCAGCCGCCGTCGCCGACCTCGACATTCCCGGGTACCTCGGCGCATTCTGTTGGCCTGCGGGTGCTCCCCATCCCGAGGGCCTACTACACCCTGCCCCAGCAGTGGATCCCGTCCTCGCCCTGCGTAATTCACCTATTGATGAGTCGGCAGACGCGCTGGTGGTGTTCACCAGCGGCAGCTCGGCTGCGCCAAAGGCCGTGCGCCTCAGCCACAACGGCATGATCCGCACCGCCCACGCTATCGGCGAGCGCCAAGGTGTGCGGGCCGACGACAAGTTCTGGTTTGCCTCCCCGCTGTTCTTCGTGTTCGGCTGTTGCAACGCACTGCCCAATGCCCTCACCCACGCTGCGACCCTGTGCGTGCAGGAGAGGTTCGAGCCGACGGCGGCTCTTGAGTTCATTGAGCGCCACCGATGCACGGTGTACTACGCGGTCGCGCCGGTGACTCGCGCCTTGGCAGCGTGCGCAGACCTTCCCAAACGTGACATTTCCTCGTTACGCACTGGTACGGCGAATGCGACACCGGAAGACCTGCGCATCGCCATCGAGGTGTTGGGCGTGCGACAGGTGTGCAACGCCTATGGTATGACCGAGGGCTACGGTCACTCCGCCATGACCGCCTGCACCGATCCGGCCGACGTGCGTATCAACTGTCAAGGCACCGCGTTGCCCACCCAGGAACTGCGGGTAGTCGCCAACGGCGCACCGGCTTTGGTCGGCGCACCCGGCGACATCCAGATCCGCGGCGCCATCACACCGGGCTACCTCGACGAGCCCGCAGCCCGGGATCCATTCGATAACGAAGGCTGGTTCAGCACCGGCGACATCGGGCTGATCGACGCCGAAGGACGCCTGCACTATCTGGGCCGCACGGACGAGGTGATGAAGGTCAAGGGGGTAAACATTTCCCCGCTGGAGATCGAGTTGCTTCTTGTGCGCCACGAGTTGGTCGACGAGGCGTTCGTTTTCGGCATGCCAACTGTTGAGGGCGACCAATGCGTCGCATGCGTGCTCGTGTCGTCAGTTCAACCTGAGCAGCGTGAGCAACTCGCGTGCGACATTGCCGCCTGGGTCCGTGACCGCGCGGCCACATACAAAGTCCCGCGCGCGGTTCGGGTAGTCACCGCTGCAGAGCTGCCCCTGACCGCGACCGGCAAAGTCAGCAAGCGGCTGTTAGCCGAACAACTGCAACGCGGCGCGCAACCAGCCACGGCCAAAGCCGCCTTGGACACCGCATAGCTGGCCGGCCACAACGCCGCTGTGAATCGTTGGCCTCAGACGCGAAGGGCTTTAATCCGCGCCGGACGTGGGCCGCGAGGACCGACGGTGCACCGAGCGAACGCTCCCGTTAGCTGAAGGCGGGCAATACTTCGGTGCCAAACAGCCTCAGAGAGTCCATCGTGTGCTCGTGCGGCATGTCTTTGTACTGAACGAAAAGCAGCAGGCGATCAACGCCGATCGCCTCGTATTGCTTGGCCAGGTGGATGCATCGCTCAGGATCGCCGACGAGGAGCATGTTCCTGCTGTCCAGATAGTCATACGTGAACTTGTCGTAGTCCACCCCGACGAACCGGTTGTAGTAGTCATAGGAGCTGTTTTCCTTGAGCTCCGGAATCAGCGACGTGAGAAGCGCGATCTGGTCATGCTGGTAGCGCATAACTCCCGTCTCCGCGCGTTCGCGAGCCAGCGCCTGCGTCGCGGCGCAGTGGGCCATCGTGAACACCGCGGTCTGGTTGTTGATGAAGTCGCCGATGGGCGCGGCCGTCTTGATCCGCTCGCGGTACTTGGCAATTCGTGACGCGACCTCTTCAAAGGCCAGTGCCAGTGTGAATGACAGCAGACCAAGGCCCAGCGCCCCGGCCACCTCATGGGACTCCGGGCTCGTGCAGGACATCCACAACGGGGGATGCGGCGACTGCAGGGGCTTGGGCACCATGGGCCGCGCCACCTGATCGAAAAACTTGCCGTGGTGCTCGACCACCGGGTTGCGCCATGCTTTGAGAATCAGCTCCAGCGATTCGTGCCACATGTCGCGCGTCTCAGCAGGATTGATCCCGAATCCACCCAGCTCCGCGGCGGTCGCAGAACGGCCAGTGCCAAACTCCAGACGTCCTTGGGACAACAGGTCCAGTGTTGCGGCCTGCTCTGCGGCGCGAATCGGGTGGTTATAGGGGTAGGGCAGCAGGCGGACACCGTGACCGATCCGGATCGTGGACGTCTGGGCCGCAATCCACGACAGCAGCACCTCAGGCGCAGATGCATGGGAAAACGATTCGAGGAAGTGGTGTTCGACCGACCACACCGAGGTGAACCCCAGCTCCTCGGCCAGTCTGATCTGCTCCATCATCTGCAGGAAATGACGGGCCTCGTCGGCGCGCGATATGCCGGCCGGCATCTGCCATTCGTAAAGCAGTCCGAATTCCACCTTGATCTCCAGTGTCGTTGTACGGGAAGTCCACGCATGCGTGCAACCCTTCCTGCACCAGACTGCCCGTTCTCCGCGGGTCTGTCAACTCGCGTGTTGATAAGTGCGGGCGACCCTCACAAGCACGACATCGACCCTTGCTCGGCGACAGGGGTTCTGGCCGCCCGCTCGTGGCGATGGCCCCGGCGCGCTGTCACGTCGATGTCCCGCGCGGAATCGCGCCGGTGCACCCCTGTGACTGAGAACCACTGGCGTGCAACGCCGGTCATCGGGTATATAAGGTCGGTGACTCTTGAGGGCCTCGATCTCACGGCGCTGGACCGACACTTGAGGTCGATTCGCATTCCCCGCGCCGGCGACCTGCGCGCGGAGCTGATCTCCGGCGGCCGATCCAATTTGACCTTTCTCGTGTCCGACGACGCGTCGAAGTGGGTCTTGCGGCGCCCACCGCTGCACGGGCTGACGCCCTCCGCCCATGACATGGCACGCGAATACCGGGTGGTGGCTGCGCTGGCGGACACCTGTGTGCCAGTTGCGCGGGCGGTGACGATGCGGGACGACGCGTCGGTGCTGGACGCGCCGTTCGCCGTGGTCCACTACGTCGCTGGGCGCGTGATCCGCACCAGCACCGACTTGGAAACAATCGGCCGCGACGACATCGACGGCTGCGTCGACGCGCTGATTCGGGTGCTGGCCGATCTGCACCGCGTCGACCCCGAGGCCGTCGGTCTGAATGACTTCGGCCGTCCCGACGGCTATCTGGAGCGACAGCTGCGACGATGGGGCAGTCAGTGGGAACTTGTCCGCCGGCCCGACGACCCCTGCGATCGCGACGTGCGTCGTCTGCATTCGACTCTGGCGCAAGCGGTTCCGCCGCAGAGCCGCACCTCGATCGTGCACGGCGACTACCGGATCGACAACACGATCATCAGTACCGCGGATCCGTCTGTCGTGCTCGCCGTGGTGGACTGGGAGATGTCGACACTGGGCGACCCGCTCAGCGACGCGGCGCTGATGTGCGTGTACCGGGATCCGGCGATGAACTTAATTGTCAACATGGATGCGGCGTGGACGTCCACGATGATCCCGTCGGCCGACGAGCTGGCTCATCGGTACTCGGTACTGTCCGAACAGCCCTTGGCGCATTGGCCGTTTTACACGTCGCTGGCCTACTTCAAGCTGGCAATCATCGCCGCCGGCATCGACTACCGCAGCCGGATGGCAGGCGGCGAGGCGGCCGCGTCCGATAGAGCCGGCGAGGCAGTCGGGCCGCTTATCGCGGCGGGTCTACACGCGCTCAAGGCCACCTGACGATTTGGGCGCACCTGTCGGAGAGCGCCACCAGGGGCGCCCGGCTGCCCTGATCCGGTGTGCGCGACGGTGGCCCAACGCCAAAAGAGCTTGCTCGCAGCCCACGACGGTCACCGCTGCCCGTGCCGGGATCAGACGATTGGTGGTGGCTGACCCGCGTGGGGAAGTAACGATCCGAACAGGCTTGAGATCAACTGCTTTCGTGCTGATCAAGAGGCGTTGTTGACGGCTCAACATGTGCGATGACCACGGTTCGAAGCGGATCCGTCCATCCTTTTGACGCTGCGTAGTCGAGCATCTGCTGAAAGTCACTGTGCCATTGCGTCGACTTCGAGGCAGTGTGTTGGCTGAGCCACTCGACGTTGATCGCCACTTGCTCACTGTCCAGCAGGCGCCCGGCACCGGTAGCCTCCAGGCATCGTGCGATCAGCTCGGGTGAGCAGCCTTCGACAACCCGGACGCTGAACCTGGTGAGGTCATCGTGGTCCCGCAAGCAGACGCTGGCTGCTGGGGGCTGGGGGCTGGTCACCTCGACGTACAACGGTGCTCCTTCGCTTCGCTAGATGACTCCATCAGCTTGCAGCTCCGCGATCTCTTTGGACCCGTACCCGAGTAGCTCGCCGAGCACCCATTCGTTGTCCTCGCCGTAGCACGGCGCGCCGCGGTCGAGCACGCCGCCGATGTGCGCGGGGGTATGGGACAACTTGACCGGGACCTCGGCCACCGGCCAGCGCCCGATTTTCGCTCCGGTGACCTCGGTCAGCCAGTTCAGATGACGCAGCTGCGGATCGTTGTCGCACCTGTCGTGGGAGTCCTGGCACACACCGGCCGCGACGCCGGCGGCCTGCAGCTCATACATTGCCGCGTAGGGATCGCGCGCCCGTGTCCACCGCGTGATACGGCGATCGACTTCGGCGGCGTCGGCCGGATCGGCGTCAGCGCCGACCAGCAGGGTTTGTCCGGCAGCGTCCATACCGATCACCTTGGCCAGCGCTTCGCGTTCCTGGTCGGTCGCGCACATGATTGCCACCCACCGGTCGGTGCCCTGGCACGGATAGACCCCATGCGGAAACGCTTGCCCGTCCGCCGAGGCGTTGCCGGTGCGAGACCACGGCCGGGCGTTGGCCGACCAATCCAGGATGGCGCCGGCGGTGACGAAAATGCCCGACTCGGTCTGGGAGGCGTCGATCCACTGGCCCCGCCCGGTGCGGTCGCGGTAGTGCAGCGCCGCCAGTATCGCGGACGCGAAACTGTATGCGCCGATCCAGTCGAGGTAGGAATAGCCCCAGCCCGCAGGCATGGCCGGCTCCGGTAGCCCCGACATCTCCGAGATCCCCGACAGCGCCGCCGCGATCGGCCCGACAGCGCGATATCGCCCGTAGCTGCCGACGGTGCCCATACCCGACTGTTGGGCATAGACGATATCGGGCCGGATCTGTCTCAGTTGCTGATAACCCAGACCCCACCGCTGCATCACACCCGGCGAGAACCCCTCAGCCACGACATCTGAGATGGCCACGAGCCTACGGGCGATCTCCAGGCCGCGTGGGTGGCGCACATTTAGCGATAGGCCCCTTTTGCCGGGGTTCTTGTTGTTGAACTGGCCACCCATGTCCGGGTCGCTCACCCCAGGCAGCGGCTCAGTCGCCGCGTCTCGGGCAGCGCGCCCGCCCACCGGCGCCATCGCGGCAACCCTGGTGTCGGGGTTTGATTTCCACTCAACCTTGATGCACTCAGCGCCGAACGCCGACAGAAACCGCGTCCCGCCGGCCGAGGCCAGGAACCAGGTGAAGTCGAGCACCCGCACGCCATCCAGCGGCATCGGCTTGTCGTGCGGAGCCCGGGGCGTCAGTGCGGCCAGCGCTGAGATGTTGACGGGCTCACGCGGTTTGGTCCGGGCCAGATCCGTCCATACCCGCGCAGCGTCCTCGCCCACCAGCGGGGCGCGCCTGCCTACCCGCCAGGCCGGCTCGGTGGACAGCCACTTGCGCACCGGGTAGGTCAGCGTGGCACCTAATTCGGGATGGGCCACCTCAGCGAAGGTGCCCCGGGCGACCCAGTGTGGATCGAACACGTTCTCGTGGGGTTTACGCAACGGCGAGCAGGCGATGCCTACCTGCTGGGCCTCCTGCCACGGAAAATTGTCGTAGCAGTATTTGTGCGCGAGCCGTTGCACCAGTTCGATCAACCGGGCGTCGCGCTGTGATTGGGGGCTGCTGCCGGGTATCGCCCGCCCCTCCGTCCCATCGTCATCGGCCAGTGTGGCCGTCGGGGTAACGCCATAGCGGGCCAAGAAATCGTAGATGCGTTGGTGATCTTTGGCGCCGACCGGCATGATCAGTACCCACCGGCCATCCTTGGTTTGAACGATCGTCGGTGACACCGACACCGTCTCGGCCGCGTGGCGACAGGTTTGGCGATGCATCGGCACCCGCCGCATCACCCAGTTCATGAGATCCAACTCGGTGGATTTGGACACCGCTTCGTGTATCGCGCAGTTGACCAGCTGGCCCTGGCCAGTCCGGCCCTGGTGCACCAGTGCCGCCAAAACGCCGATCACCATTTGCTCGCCAGCGATGACCAGCGATTGCCACAGCTGCGGAGCAATCGGTGGCAGGTCGTATCGGCCGTCAGGCTCCGGGTCATAACCGCAATTCATCATCGGCCCGCCCAGCGCGAGATGGACCAGATCAGAACCTTTGAACCCCGACCACGGGCCCGAATCGCCGAAGGCGGTCATGCGAGCCAGGATCAGATGCGGGAAGCGCAGCGCCAGCTCTGACCGAGAAAGCCCCCGGTCAGCCAGAAACCCCGGATCGGTGGACTCCAGGAAGATGTCGGCCGAGCCGACCAAGTCGGCCAAGCCGGCCGCTTCACCCGGATCATCGAGGTTGATCACCACCGACTGCTTCGACCGGTTGTGCATGGCGAAGAACAGGGAACGCTGCGGGCCGGGGATGTCGCCGGCGAACGGACCGATCGTCCGCGTCGGCGACCCCGTCGGCGGCTCCACCTTGATGACCTCAGCCCCCATACCCGCCAACAGCAGGCCAACGTATTCTGCGCGCTCATCGGCGAGCTCAACGACCCGCACTCCATCGAGCACACCCGGGGCACTGCCATCCGGCACATGGGGAAGATCGTCGGCCGCAGTCATCTGCTTCGCGCTCGCTCCCATCACCGTCACCCCACCCCGCACAAAAAAGGGACGGTTTCATCACACCAGTGCGCCGACACCAGGCCAGGAGTAGGCACTACTCTCGTTGCGTTCTCAGCGCCCAGGCGGCCGTGTCACCGTGCCAATTCCCGTGGTGGCGCAATTGCGCTGCCGACGCGCGCCTTGATCACCGCAACCGTCCGGCGATCGTGCGATATGGTCGCAACCTGTTGTCGGGCGCCGGTTTCGCGTGCGGCCCATAAGGTGACTGCCGCCGCAAAAGCTGTTTTCCCCTCCCGATTTCGGTACGAGCAATGGAGGGCAGGTGAACTTCGTCGGGCCCGTCGAAGATGCGCATCGCCCGGTGCCAGCCATACATGCGCGCCAGCGCGGTGTCGTCGCTGACGCCGGCTCCGCCGTGCACCTGAACGGCGCGGTCGATGACATTGCAGGCCATCTGCGGGGCCACCGCCTTGATCTGGGCCACCAGCTCGCCGGCAGCTTTATTGCCGTGCTGGTCGATTGTCCACGCCGCCTGGTGGCACAACAGCCGAGCCTGGTCGATCTCGTTGCGCGACTGGGCGATCTGCTGGGCAACCACACCCTGTTCGGCTAACGGCCTGCCAAAGGCCACCCGGGTCCGGGCACGCTCGACCATCAGCGCCAAGGCGCGCTCGCCGGCGCCGATCGCCCGCATACAGTTTTGGATGCGTCCGGGCCCGAGGCGGGCCTGAGCGATCTCAAAACCGGCGCCCTCCTCACCGAGCCGATTGGTGACCGGCACCGGTGTCGAGCGCACGATCGTCACCCCGGCGGCGTCGATGGGCACCGGAAGCATCGACTGCTGGCCGTACGGTAGCGCGTGGGCGGCAGAGGATCTGACGATACCTGCGTTGATTAGCTCCTGCTCGAGTGAATGGTCAACGCTGACTTGGGTAAGCCCATCACGGTCCAACCGGTAGGTGCGGGAATCAGTGACATTGACAACCACCCAGCACGGAGCGTCGTGCTCGGTTTGGGTGACGATCACGCCGCTGAGGGTGGATCCCGGTGGCCGCCGGTCATCAGTTGGGACCTGCGCTATCCGCCGCCGGGCCTCGGCACGACGGTCCTCGAACATCTCGCGACTCACACGCACGCGCCCGCTGAGCGCCCACTGCGATTCGACCACGTGCCGACTGGCCAGCTCACCGCTCGCGTGGCCGCCCATTCCGTCAGAAACAGGTTCCACAGGCCGCGTTGCCTGGCCCGCACTTTCAGCTCCTCAACCACCGGCGGCACCGTGTGATCGTCGGGACCCGCGGCACGGCGGTACCGCTGGTATTCCGGCTCGGCGGCAAACACGCACTCCGTCATGAAATCGGCCAGCCGCGCACGATAGTCGGCCGAACGGGCGACACCGAAACGTCCATCCGTGTGGTCTCCAACCGCCCCGGTCTCAGATCCGGCCCGATGTCACCGCGACGCTCACAACCCGGCGCGGCCGATCATCTCAGGCCCCGCTTGCCGTATCCGTCAGTGCCGCTCGGCCGCACCGGCTCACGACAGAGCGTGCGCCCCGGCAGATCATGACGGTGAACCCATGCCAGCCCCCGCCGGCGAAGCCGCCGCACGACGGTCAACCTTGCCCGTGGGGGTGATGGGCAGGGCGTCAACGAATTCAACGATCCGCGGCTTCTTGTAGGAGCCGAGCCGGTCTTCGGCGAATGCGGTGACTGCGGCCGCGTCCAGGCTGGAGCCCTGCCTGCGCACCACCATCGCCTTAACCAGTTCCCCCCACGTCGGATCGGGAGCGCTGACCACGGCGACTTCGGCGATCTCGGGATGGTCGCTGAGCGCTCGCTCCACCTCGGCCGGGAAGATGTTCTCCCCGCCACAGATGATCATGCTCTTCAGCCGGTCAACGACGTACACGTATCCGTCGGCATCCCACGTACCCACATCGCCGCTGTGCACCCAACCATCACGGAGTAACTCCGCTGTCTCCTCGGGCATATTCCAGTACCCGAGCATGTTGCCTGGCCCCCGATGGCAGATCTCACCGACCGTGGTGGTGTCCTGGGGCACGGGCCGGCCGCTCTCATCGAGCACAGCGACCGTGCTCAGCAACGCACTTCGCCCGCATGAACGTAACCGGTGCGGGTGATCGCCGGCCAACGCTTTGCGGTGATCCTCCGGCCCGAGGTACGTGCCAGGTCCCAGCTCTGACATCCCCCACGCCTGGATCAGGTCCGCCCCAACGAACAGCTCGGCGGCCTCACGGATGACCGCTTCGCCCATCGGCGCGCCGCCGTACTCAACCTGGCGAATCGACGGCAATCCCACGCCGGCCGAGCGCACTGCGCCCATCAACTGGGGCAGCATCGTCGCGACGGCGAAAAAACCGCTAACGCGCTCCTGGCCGATGATGTCGACCAGCTCGGCGGCATTGAAATTCGCAATCACCACTGGCCGGCCCGCCGCCAGGTATGCCAGCGGCATGTAGCCCACGACATGGAAAAGCTGGCCTAACATCAGGTAGACATCCGTCTGCGCGACACGCGCTGCCCCCAGATAATTCAGCGCACACGCCGCATACGAATGCTGGGAGTGCACAGCGCTTTTGGGAATCCCGGTGGTGCCGCCGGTGGACACCGCCAGAAACGGCTGGTGCAGCAACGATTGCGGGTCGGGTAGCACGGTTGATACGTGAGGCGGACCATCGATGGGGCCTGGGCCCGCCACCCGGCGCAACAATTCCTCGTACTCCGAGTCGTGACCGCTTTCCCACGACACCCATGCGCGCGCCGGGATGACCGAGGTCAGCTCCTTGATTGCCGGCTCGTAAGACTTGTCGTAGAACACCACGACCGGATCAGCGTCCTGCAGCGCCTGGGCCAGCTGGGCCACCGAGAATCGCCAGTTCATCGGGAACAGCAGCGATCCACTGGCCGCGCATGCCAGATATAACTCCACCATTTCGATGCAGTTGGGCGACAGCACCGCCACCCGCTGCCCCGGTCCGAACATATTGACCAGGCACATCGCCAGGACGTCGACACGCCTGGCCAGCTGGCCGAACGTGCGCGCCGTTCCGCGCTGCGCATCGATTAACGCCGGCGCATGCGGTGCATACCGCGCCGTTTTGGAACCTAGTTCCGCGATGTTTATCAACCCGGTGTTCTTTCCGCGCTGGGTGGCTCTCACTTCGCGTTCAGCGCACCCCGCCGGGCATCGGTTGGGGAAGAGTAGTTGGTACTCCCCCGGCGCGTGCAGGCTCCCGCCGCTCTCGCAGCCCCTGAGCTGTCCACGCCCGAGCACGCCGACGCCGACTCGTCGACCAGCGGCAACGCAGTCGGCGACGTCATCTGCGCGCTGGCGCACTCACAGCGCACGCCGGCGCCGCCAATCCGAGTCGCTGCCCGGACAGCACATAGGCCGCCCCACCGCGATCGTCGGGGTACTCGGTGTTGACCCCGGTCAACACGTAGAGGTCGCGCAACTGCGGTCCGCCAAAGCACACCGACGTGACCAGGGGCTGCGGTACCGGCAGCTCGGCGATTCGGCACCCATCAGCCGCCCAGCCGACGACCGCGCCGCCGCCGGCCATGGCCACCCACACCGAACCGTCGGCGGCCACCGCCAGCCCGTCGGGGACGCCGTCGTACTCGGTGACGTCGACGAATACCCGCCGCTCACCCTCGCCGGTGAACGCCCACACAATGTGGCGATGTGAGTCGACGTGATAGAGCAGGTCGCCGGCCGCGTCGACACCCAACCCGTTGGACACCAAAACATCGTCGGCGAGCACCGTCACGCTGCCGTCGAGGTCGACGCGGTAGAGCCGGCCCGGGGAGCGGTCATCGTCGTGTGCGGCCCCGTTCGGCGAAGGTCCCAGCCCGACTGATCCGACGAACAGCCTCCCCCGCTCGTCGGCGGTCAAATCGTTGAAGAACGTTTCGTCCGAGGTGGTTTCGAGGATCACCGAAGTGGTCCCGTCGGGCCTCTTGTGGGCGACGTTGCGCCCAGTCACCACCAGCCCGCCACTTCGGTGCGCGATCAAACCACCAATTCCCTTGCGGTGTGCAATGACCACCTCGGGCTGGTAGTGCGTTCCGGGATAACAGTAGACGCCGCCTTGGGTCATATCCGAGAACAGCAGGCCGCGTTGGTGATACCAGCGGGCGGCCTCGAGCAGGCCGAAGCCTTCCAGCAGTAGCCGCATCTTTCTCCTACAGCCCCATGTCGTGGGCCGCTTTGCGCAGTCCGTCGCGATGTTGGGGTGCGGCGACCTCGATCAGGCGCCGGGCCCGTTCCCCCTCACTGGCTCCACGCAGCTCAGCCGTTCCGTGTTCGGTCACTATCACGTCGACGTCGCTGCGCGCCACGGTGATTCGTTGCACACGCGGCACGATGCGGCTCACTCCGCTGCGGGCGGTGGATGGAAGCGCCGTGACCGACCGCCCGCCGGGCGCACGCACCGCCGGCCGTAGGTAGTCCACCGAACCGCCGATGCCGCCTAGGTATCGGCCGTTGGTGACCTCGGCGTTGATCTGCCCGAACAGGTCGACCTCGATTGCGGAGTTGACACTTAAGAACTTGTCGATGGCCTCGATGATCGGCGCAGAGTGGGTGTGGGCCACCGAACGCAATCGTAGGTTGGGCTCCGCCGCAGCCATGGCGACGGCTTCGGGCCCGCCTAGGATCGAGCCTGCGGTGGTCAGTCCGGTATCAATGACTTTTCGTGCGTTGGTGACCACGCCGTCGCGCATCAGCTCCAGGATGGTCTCCCCGACCATGCCGGTGTGTATGCCCAAGTCCCGATGACCTGTCGCGTGTTTCAGGACCGCCTCTCCGAGCCGGCCGACCCCGATCTGAATGCAGCTGCCGTCACGGACGAACTCGGCGACCCGCGCGCCGATGATGTTCTCGGTTGGCGAAGGCAGCGACCGCGCATAGCCCGGTAACGGCCGGTCTGATCTGACGAAGCCGTCTAGCCGGTCGAAGGGAATCATGGTGTCCCCGGCGACCCGCGGCACGTTCTCGTTGACCTCAGCGAGCACCACGCCCGCCGCCCCGACCGCGGGCCAAATGTAGTCCGACGCCAGACCCAGGCTGCACATGCCGTCAGAATCCGGTGGGCTCACCAGCACGAGGGCCACATCCGGACGCAGCGGGCCTTTGGTCATCGACCAGCTCAGCTCAGACATGTGGCAGGGAATTAGGCTCAACCGGCCCTCGGCTAGCAAGGCCGCGTTGGAGCCCATGCCCACAAAGCTCAGCAGGTCGATGTTGGTCGGCGCTCTGCTCAGGACCGAACTAAGGCTCATGCCCGCGAACAGTCGAACGCCGTCTAAGTGTTGGGGCTGCGTGAAAAGAACGTCCAACAGCGCCGTCGGCTCGCCAAGCACCTGACCTGAAACCAGCAGATCGCCCGGGTTGATCGGTTTAACTACGCACATGGGCGATCTGAACGCTCAGGCCAGGTCCTCGCCGAGCGGGGTAACTGTCTCGTGGTTCCTCACGCCGCCGACCCCGAGCGAGTCGTGCCCCGCGCCTGCGGATGCGTGGCGAGCCGGCGCATCGGCACCCGCGACCCCGGTCCGACGTGGCTTCAGACCTCATGTCGGTGCTGACGCCGTAAGTCCGGCCACCGAACTCGGGGTGAACGTCACTGGCAACGATTTCACCGAGTGGACGCCCTGGATACCGCGGAACTCGACGCCTTCGCTCTCGACCTTGTAGTCCGGAATGGCGTCCAGGACCTCCTCGAGCACAACCCGCATCTCCAGACGGGCCAGACCCGCGCCCTGGCACAGATGGATGCCCGAGCTGAAGGCGAGATGCTTTTTGGAGTTCGCGCGATCGATGTCGAAGGTGTCCGCGTCGGGGAAGACCTCCTCGTCGCGGTTGCCTGACGCGTAGAGCACCATGATCTTGTCGCCGGCCTTCATCGCGGTTCCGCCCAGCACGGTGTCTTGCGTGACGGTACGGGCGAGATGAAGCACCGGCGAGTCGATGCGCAGCAGTTCCTCGATCGCTTTGGGAATCAAGCTGCGATCGTTGAGCAGCCGCTGGCGCTGGTCGGGGTTAAGCCCGAGACGCCACAGCAAGAACGTGATGCCGCCGACCGTGGTTTCATGCCCGGCGATCAGGAAAAAGAATGCGACCCCGAGCATTTCTTCAAACGTCAGCGGGCGCCCGTCGATCGAACCTTTCACCAGGCGGGTCAGCAGGTCCTCCTGCGGGTGGGTGCGCCGGTCTTCTAGATGCTTGGACAAGTAGGTGACGAACTCAAGCCCGGCCGCCGCGTTCTCCTCGGTCTGCTTTTTCTCGGCCGTGACGAGCAGATGATCGCTGATCGCGGCGAACCACGGCGCGTCTTCGCGCGGGAAACCCATCATGTCGGCGATCACGTAGGCCGGAATCGGCTGTGCCAGGTCGGTAGCCAGGTCGCCGCGCCCCTTCTCGACGAAGGTAGCCAGTCGCTCACGGGTGATTGACCGTATCGATGACTCGAGATTAGCCACTGCCGGGGACGTGAAGAACGGCGCGGTGAGTTTGCGCCACTTCGAATGATCTGGCGGGTCAGCCTCGTTGGGCGCAAAACGCAGCGGAAACCCGGTCAGGGGCAACGTCGTACCCTGAGCCGAACAGAACACCGCGGGGTTGGCCAGCATGTCCTTGAGATCGCTGTAGCGACTGACCACCCAGAACCCGCCATAGGCGTTTGACCACCGCGGCGGTCCCTTGCGCATCTCGGCGTAGACGGCGGCCCGATCCGCGCGCACTCGTTCGTCACTGAAGTCGAAGTTCTCTGCTAGTGCCGCAGCGGTGAGGGTATGGGCCATTGATACCACCTTCAGAGGTTCCGGTTTGCAAAGCCAGCCCGTGCTTGCCGGCGTGAAGCGAACCCGCCAGGAACAGGACGACTTCATTGCAGCATCGGCAGGCGGGCTTGTCAACTCCTATGTTGACTGCGATGTCAGGCGGCACCTGTAGCCGAGCGCTGCACTTGCCCTTGTCAAGGTTTCTCGTGAGGCGCGGCAAACACCGCTTGGTGTCCGCGTGATGCCGGCGCCGAGATGTCGGCCGCGGCTGACATGGCTGAACCTGCCGACCGGCGCCGAGGCCGCGCTGCCTGACACTGCGCGAGGCGCAAGCCGCTATCCGCCGACTCCTGCTCCAATCTCGTCGCAGCTAACACAACGACCGCTTGGGGTTATGCTCGAGTTCTTCGCAGGGACCCGATGATGGACAGCGACCCGTTCAGGACCCAACGCGACGTGGGCTCAGCCGTCGTCGCGGAGTTGAGTGCGGCGGGATTCGATGACGCCGACGAGATCGGGCGCGGCGGCTTCGGAATTGTGTATCGGTGCACCCAAGGGGCGCTGGACCGCACCGTGGCGGTGAAGGTGCTCACCGCTGATCTCGACGACAACCGCGCGCGTTTCGTGCGCGAGCAACGCGCAATGGGCCGGCTGACCGGGCACCCGAATATTGTCAGCGTGTTGCAGGTCGGCGAGACAGCCAACGGATATCCGTACCTGGTGATGCCTTACCACCGGCAAGGCTCGCTGGAGGCGCGAATCAAACGACTCGGTCTGTTGCCGCTGGACGAGGTGCTCAGATTCGGGGTGAAAATGGCCGGGGCATTGGAGTCAGCACATCGCCACGGCATCCTCCACCGCGACGTCAAACCGGGGAATATCTTGTTTACCGACTACGGCGAGCCGGCCTTGAGCGACTTTGGGATTGCACACATCTCGGGTGGGTTTAAGACCGCCACCGGTATCTTCGTCGGGTCCCCGGCGTTTACCGCGCCGGAGACTCTCAGCGGTGATCCACCCAGCACGGCCTCGGATGTGTATGGCCTCGGCGCCACCCTGTTCTGCGCGCTCACCGGGCACGCGGCCTACGAACGCCGCAGCGGCGAGCAGGTGGTCGCGCAATTCTTGCGGATCGCCACCGAGGCAGCACCGGATCTGCGAAACTTCGGCATCGCCGAGGATGTGTCCGCCGTCGTCGAAAACGCGATGTGCCGCGACCCAAGCGGGCGCCCCTCAGCGGCTGGGTTGGGCGAGGAACTCCAGCGCGTCGAAGAGCGACATGGCGTCGCCGTCGACGAGATGGCGCTGCGAGTTGCACCGAATGCCGACCCGCCCGAGTCACGTGCCGCCGTGTCGCGTTCGGTGCGTCGGCGTCGTCCCGCCGGTAATCTACCGCTGGAGCTGAGCAGTTTCGTCGGCCGCCGCAGCGAGTTGGCGGAAGTGCAAAGGCTGCTGGCGATGTCGCGCCTGGTGACGTTGACCGGCATTGGCGGGGTCGGCAAGACCCGTCTGGCGCTGCGGGCAGCCGACGCCGCTCAGCACGATTTCCCCGACGGGGTATGGCTGGCCGAGCTGGCCGAGGTCCGCGACGCGTCGCTTTTGGTCGACGTCACGGCTGCAGCCGTGGGTTTGCGTGACGAGTCGGGCCTGCCACTGCGCGATGTGCTGGTGGAGGCTCTGTCCTCGCGGAAGCCGCTACTGGTACTGGACAATTGCGAGCAGGTAATCGAGCCGGTCGCCGAGTTGGCCGAGACCCTGTTGCGAGAATGCCCGCAGGTGCGCATCCTCGCGACCAGCCGCGAGGCGCTGGGTATTACGGGAGAATCGGTACTGCGACTGTCTCCCTTGGTATTTCCCGACCTCGACTCTGAGCACACACTACGAGAAGCCCGCCACTACGATGCGGTGGCGTTGTTTGCCGAGCGGGCCGCTACCGCGCTGCCCGGTTTCACAGTGACCGAGGACAATTCGGGCACGGTGGCCCGCATCTGCTCGCGGCTCGACGGGCTGCCGTTGGCAATCGAGCTAGCCGCTGCGCGGTTACGGGCGATGTCGCTCGAGCAGATCCTTCAGCGGCTGGCGGACCGGTACACGCTACTGACGCGGGGCAGTCGCAGCGCACCGACGCGCCAGCAGACGTTGCGATGGTGCATTGACTGGAGCTACGAGCTGTGCACCCCGGCAGAACAGCAGCTGTGGGCCCGGCTTTCGGTGTTTGCCGGAAGCTTCGAACTTGAAGCGGCAGAAGATGTTTGCGGCCCCGGCTTGGACCAATCGGATGTCCTTGATCTATTGTCCGCGCTAGTAGACAAGTCGATTCTGAGCCGGATGCAAGCCCAAGCTGTGGTGCGGTTCCGGCTACTGGAGACACTGCGCGCGTATGGCAGGGAGCAGCTGGACAAGACAGGCCAATATGGCGAGCTGCGCCGGCGGCACCGCGATTGGTATCACCGCCTGGCACTGGACGCCGACGCTGGATGGTTCAGCTCCCGCCAACTCGACTGGATGGACCGTCTTGAGCGCGAGCTACCCAATTTGCGCGAAGCGCTGGAGTTCAGCCTAAGTGAAGACGGCTCGGCAGCACTGGCAATCGGCGATGTCCTGCAACCATTTTGGGTCTGCCGTGGAATGCTGAGTGAAGGTCGACGCTGGCTGGATCGTGCGTTGTCGGTTGCGCCGGAAGAGCCAACCATCGAACGGGCCAGAGCGCTCTACGGCGACACCATGATGGCCGAGCTGCAGGGCGATCCGCAGGCCGCGAACGCGAGAGTCAAGGAGGGACTGGCGCTCGTCGAGACCACGGCCGACCCTTCGGCACACGGCCTGATCGCTTTTGCCGAAGGGTATAGCGCACTTCTGGCCGGCGATTTCGACCGCGCATCGATATGTCTGAAGCACGCAATCAAGGACAGCGGCGAGCTCACTGTGCAAGCCGGAGCGCTGGTCTTGCTCGGCTTCGTCCACGCGTTCCGCGGCAACACCGCTGCGGCCCTAGCGCGGCTCAACGAGGCGCTTGCCCTGTCGGAATCGTGCGGTGAGTCGGTGTATCGAGGATATGCCATGTGGGCCATGGGGATTATCACATGGCGCCTCGGTGAGCCAGATCGCGCTGCGCAGCTACTGCGTCAAGGGCTCGGGCTGGCCAAACTCGTGAATGATCCCCGAAACGCCGCAGCATGCATGGAGGTGCTTGCTTTGATCTCGGGACAAAACCACAACCCTCGGCTGGCGGTGGTCCTGATGAGCGCGGCAGACACGCTTAGCAGCGCGGTGGGAAGCTCGGCGCTGGGACTTCCCAATCTCCTTGCCGACCACCACAAAAACTGCGAGCTTCGGGCTCGTGAGGCCCTTGACGGTCACGCATTCGAGGCCGCCCGCCGGGAGGGCAGGTCACTGAGTTTCGATGCCGCGATCGCCTACGCCCTTGAGCACGACCCACTAGGCGCGTCGTAGCATTTCCGACAAAACAGCTGTAGCACGCCGTGCGGTTGACACGACAACTGGCGATCACCAGGTCAGTGTTCGCAGCAAAAACCGTTGAGGTGGTTTATGTTCCCGACGGCGGTTCGATGTCACCGAACCGCCGTCGGCGCAGCGGATCCGTTTGTCCTGTCGAGCTGATGGCTCATGCGGGTCTGTTTGGTCCAAAGGTAATGCAGGTTGTCCGCCGACGGCGTGGTGATCAACGGGATGCGTTCGGTGACCTCGATTCCGTTGTTGCGCAGCCCAGCCACCTTGCCGGTGTTATTGGTCAACAGCCGCACCCGGGTGACACCCAGCTGCAGTAACACTTCCGCGGCACCTGCATACTCTCGAGAATCGGATTGATAGCCCAGCGCGAGGTTCGCATCCACGGTGTCTAATCCCCGATCCTGCAACGCGTAGGCCCGCAACTTGGGCAGCAGCCCAATGCCGCGGCCTTCATGGCCGCGGATGTACACGATCGCGCCGACACCTTGGGCGCTGATCTCGCCCATGGCCATTTGCAACTGCTCACCGCAGTCGCAGCGCGCCGAGCCGAACGCGTCACCGGTCAGACATTCCGAGTGCAACCGCACCAGCGGCGAGTCCACCTCACCCAGGTCGCCTTGCGCGAGCACCACGTACTCGAGGTCATCGCAACCGCGGAAACCAAGCATCTTCCAATTCCCGTACCGGCTCGGCAGCACCGTTTCGGCGGCCAGCCATACCACCGCGTCTCCGCGCCCAGCCGCCGGCTCGCCGGCTAGTTCTGGATGAGCCCGCATGTGATCGGCGATCTCAGCGACAGAGACCACGGGCAGTTGGTATTTGTCGGCGAACGCCCGCAACGCAGCGCCGCGCGCCATCGTGCCGTCGTCGTTGAGGATCTCGCAGATCACCCCCGCGGGGGTGCGCCCCGCCAACCGGGCCAGATCCACCGACGCTTCGGTGTGGCCACGGCGCGCCAACACCCCGCCCGGGGTGTAGCGCAGCGGAAACACGTGCCCGGGCCGCCGGAAATCCGACGCGACACTGCCCGCATCCACCGCACGGCGGATTGTCGCCGCCCGATCCGCGGCGCTGATACCGGTACTTCCCGGCACGTCCAGGTCAATGCTGACCGCGAAGTTCGTCTCGGCGCGCACCCCGGGAACCATCGGCGCCACCTGCAGCGCATCCAGCCGGTGCGGTTCCATTGCCAGGCAGATCAGGCCACGGCCGCGCACCGCCATGAACGCGATCGACGCAGGTGTCACCGCATCGGCGGCGATCACCAAATCGCCCTCGTTCTCCCGATCGGCGTCGTCGGTCACCACCACAAAGCCACCTTGCCGAATGGCCTCTACCGCTGTCGCAAGCATGCAGCACACGCTACGACGGTTCCGCACCGGAGTCAACGCCCGTGTTGATAGGATGTGGTGTACTTCACTTCACGACACCGACGGGCTATCAATACACACACCGATGCGAGTCCACATGCGCACCAGCCACCGACGGCGGGCCGGCGAAGAGCACCCGCCGACACGACAGCGACCCGGCACGCCCCCAGGCTCAGTCACCGCGCGCCGACACCATCGGCGCTGGCCGATAACGGCAAGCAGACACCTGACACCGCCACCACGGCTCGACGCGCGGCGTCGGCCCGGCGTGCAAAGTCAGCGCGCAATTTGCACATGTGACCGGCACCACAGCGAAGTAGGGTGTAATTTGACCGCGCCCAGCCGGTCCGTGAGGGCCACGCACCGCGCGGATCGGAGTTGAATTTATGGTTGCGATGACCGACTGGCCGTTCGTGGGCCGCAGTGACGAGTTAGCTTCAGTTTCGCGGATGATCGCCGATCCGCGCTCGCCTGGGGTGGTGCTGGCAGGCCCGGCTGGGGTGGGAAAGTCCCGCCTGGCCGCCGAGTGCGTCGCGCCACTCGGCCGTTCTACCAGCTGTTATGTCGTCCGCGCAGCCGGGCATCAGGCATCGGCGCAGCTGCCTTTTGGGGCGATGGCACACCTGTTGCCGGCCGTTGATCATGGCGAAGAGGCGATGCGACAAGATCGGTACGGATTGCTGCGGCAATTCAGCGCGGCGCTGGCCGAGTCGGCCGGGGACCGCCGGCTGGTGCTGCTGGTCGATGATGCGCATTTGTTAGACAACGCGTCGGCCACATTGATCTACCAACTGGCCTCGACCGGTTCAGCGTTTGTCCTGGCAACGGTGCGAGCAGGCGCGATCGCCCCCGACGCTGTGGTCGCACTGTGGAAAGACGGATTGGTGGAACGCCACGAAGTGGCTGGCCTGCCGATCGCGGCGACTGAGCAGCTGGTGTGTGCGGCCCTTGACGGCGTGGTAGATCCGGATACCACCCTCACGCTGGCCACCCACTGCCACGGCAACGTGCTGTTCCTGCGCGAACTTGTTCTGGGCGCCGTCGAGGACCACGCACTTCGCTACGAAGTGGGCATGTGGCGCCTGGTGCGGCCGTTGCGCCCCTCGAGCCGGCTGGTTGAACTTGTCGAGGCCAGACTTCACGAACTCGCCCCCGAAGAACGCGAATTCATGGAGTTGGTGGCACTTGGCGAGCCGCTGCAGCAGCGCGAACTGGAAACGCTGGGTGATCCGCATGTCGCTGAACGTCTGGAACGCGCCGGGTTGCTGCGTTCACGAGTCAACAACGGCCACCTGCAAATCCGGCTGGGCCACCCCGTCTACGGCGACGTGCTACGTGCCGGGCTGCCGACGTTGCGCGTCGCCTCGATTTCGCGTGCCCTTGCCGAATCGGTGGAAACCAGCGGCACCCTCAACGACGAGGACATTCTTCGGGTCGGCAGCTGGCGGCTGAATGGCGGCGGCGGCAGCCCCGATCTCATGCTGGCCGCAGCCACCGCCGCACGCTGGCGCTACGACTTCCCGCTGGCTCAGCGGCTGGTGGCCGCCGCCCAGCAACTGGGCGGCGGCTTCGAAGCAGACCTGCTGGCCGCCAGGCTGGAAGGCATCCAAGGACGCGGCGACACCGCCGAGACCGCGCTGGCGCGATTGGCCGAGGCCGCCACCGATGATGCCCAACGCGCCAAGGTGACCATCGCGCGGATGGACAATTTCCTGTACGCCAACCGCCCCACCGACAGCCTGACGGTGGCCACCGAGGCAGAAACCTCCATCCAGGAACTGCGCTGGCGAGACGAGATCACCGCACGCCGGTCGGCGATCCTGGTGGCCACCGAGGGCCCCCTGGCCACCCTGAAAGCTGTCACCCCGCTGCTGGCCGGTTCCACGAGCAACAACGCGCTCGTGTGGGCGTGCCTGACCGGCGCCCGAAGCCTGGCCAGGATGGGTCGGTGCCGAGAAGCGCTGCAACTCACCGAGCGCGGCTATGCGGTACAGACCGCACTGAGTGAACCCATCGAGTGGTATCCGTGGTTTCACCTGTTCAACCGGTGTGAAGCGTTGGTGGACGTCGGCCGGTTGCACGACGCCGAAGCAGTTGCCCGCGCCGAATATCGCACCGGGCTGGCCGAACACTCCCCGGAGGCGCAGGGCTGCTTCGCCCTGCAGCTCGCCAAGGTCTACCTGGCTCGCGGACGGGTCCGCGACGCGGCCGCCCACGCCCGCGAAGCCGTCGCCGTGCTGCGCCGCATTGGCCGCCCCATGTTCGTGCACGAAGCTCTGCACATCCTGGCGATGGCACGCGCGTACTTTGACGAGATCGTCGACGCCGCCACCGTGTTGGCCAAGGTAGAGGAGTTCGACCTGCAGAAGACAACCTACGACGCCGCCGACGCACTCGTCGCGCGGGCCTGGACCGCGGCTGCTCAGGGACACCTCGCGCACGCCCGGGCGCTAGCCGACGAGGGCGCCCAACTCGGCATGACATCCGGTGACCTCGTCATGGCCGCGGTTGCCATGCACACCCAAGCCCGATTCGGCGCCGCCGGCGAAGTGACCGCTGGCTTGGATCAGCTCGAACGGCGCATCGACCCCGGAATTATCAACCCGCTGGCCGCCCACGCCCGCCACCTGGCCGCCGACAATCCCGAAGGCCTGCAGGCTGCCGCCGGCGCTTTCGCCGACCTCGGCGCTGAGCTACTTGCGGCCGACGCCGCGGCAGACGCCGCAGTCGCGTGGACGCGCCTCGGCCACGCACGCAACGCCGCAGGCGCAACCCGCCAGGCCCTCGACCTGGCCGATGCCTGCCAGGGCGCGACAACCCCGTCGCTACGATCCATCAAGGCACGGGCCTGCCTGACTCCGGCCGAACGGGAAACCGCGCTGCTGGCCGCCACCGGCCACTCCAACAAGGCCATCGCCGACGAACTAGTCCTATCGGTTCGCAGCGTCGAGAACCGCCTGCAGCGCGTTTACGAAAAGCTCGGCATCACCAGCCGGGCTGCCCTGCCGCTCGCCCTGAACCTTGCCACGCCCGAACGTCCCCCCGTCGCCACCGCGTAGCCGGCCCGACGTGCCGCGGCCAGGCCGACCGAGACACCGCCGGTGGCCGACAGGCAGCGAAATCCCGTGCCGTATTTGGGTCGCTGACCCGCTGAGCTGGTGGCGGCACACCACGCGCCGGGGTCGCCGCTGACCCGGGCTCCGAGGAGTCAACTCCAGCGTTGACTATGTTGGTGCGCGCCCGTACAGTCTGTGGCGCAGCTTCTGTCTGTTGGTCTGCGCGTTTGTCGGTGAGGAGTGTGTGTGACGTCGGCTCAGCCCTGCGTGGCCCACATCCGGCCTAACACGGCCCTTCTCGTGCCCGCGGCCCAACCGATTGCGCCACCAGATCTTCTGTCGCGGACTTGCATGATGCGGCGCCGAAACCCGAACCACTTATCTGGCCGCCATCATGACCGTCGCGGTCATCGCGCAAGAAACTTGCTCGACATCGTCGGGCCCGCGTCGTGCCCGGCCTCTGAGGAAGCTGGCCACCTCAGTGTGGTCACCGTGCCCGTCCACTGGCGCCAGAGGGGCCACAGGCGCAACGAATACCCCTGTGTAAACGAGACTCGGCCGTTGTCAAGGAGGTCCCATGTCCAATGTCTCTGTCGTAGAAGCATTCATCAACGCGATCCGTTGCGGTGACGTCGAAACGGCCCTCAATCAACTCGACGAGGACGTCCACGTCTCCGAACCCGCCCGCATGCCCCTCGGTTTGGGCGGCGATTACAACGGCAAGCGGTCATTCATCGGGTTCTTGCATAACATCGCAGCGGTCTATGACGTGAAGGTCCGCGGGATGAAGGTCATCGACGGCGACGATCTAGCCGTGGCCCTTGTCGACCTCACCTGGACGGCGCACTCCACCGGTGCGAGCCTGGAAACCCAGTTCTGCGAACTCTACACCGTCTCAGCCGGCAAGATCACCGGCATCAACGTCTTCCCCAAAGACACCGCCGCACTTCACGAAATCGCGGTCGGTCCGCAATGACGACAACAACCGGCAGGGCAGGCCGTCCACCCCGGGTCTGAACAGGACATCCTGACAAAAGGATTCAATGATGAAGCAGTCCGTTGGTGTCAAGCTTCCCGGCCTCGTGCCACGCTGGGCGACTAGCTTGCACGAAGTTCCAGATCTTGTAGTCGAATTCGAGCGCATCGGATTCGACGACGTCGTCGACGGTGAGCACATCCTGTTCAATCCCGTGATGCACCATCCGGGCGGCGCCGGGACCATGGTCCATGGTCGAGCTACCCAGCATTCGGATCGCGCCGACACACTGGTGATGTTCTCGGCCATCGCGGCTAAGACCAGCAGAATTAAGTTCGTCTCCAACATCCTTCTGCCCGCGGCGCATGGCTTTGCCGTGCTGGCGCGCCAGATATCGACCCTCGACGTCATCTCACGCGGACGTTTCGTACTCGGGGTAGGAAAAGGCTGGAACGCGGCCGAATTCGAAGCGCAGGGCATCGCGCCCAAGGAACGCGACGCACGCGCCGAGGACGTTGTGCGCGCCTGCATACAACTGTGGAAGCCGGGCCTGTCCAGTTATACGGGTCGCTGGATCGAATTCCACGATGTCATCAGCGAACCGGCACCGGTGAGCGCGGGCGGCCCGCAGATCTGGTGGGGTGGCAACGCGCTGCGCGGTCCGACCGCCAGGCGGGTGGCCGAGCTGTGCGCGGGGTGGCTCTCGCGCGAGGCCGCCACCTACGACGAGATCGCCAACTCAATCGAGTCCATCCGCAACGAATGCGACGAGATCGGCCGAGATCCCTCTAGCGTGTCCTATCGGTGTTCTCTTACGCCCACTAACTGGACGGTGCCGTCCTCTGACGACGAGCTAATCGAGGGGGCAGTCCGCAGCGCGCAGCGCCTGGCCGGACTTGGTATCACCCACTTCACCGTCCCCCTGAATTACTACGAGATCGACCTCGAAGTCCTGGCACACCTGCACAAGGCCCTGCGCTGCGCGTAGATGTCTCCGAAGCCGACACGCGCCCAGACGTGTCGGCTCGCCCAACCGACCGGTCCAAAGATCTATCAACATCAAGGTTGACAGCGGGCTGTGACGGTGTCATGGTCTGTTGGCAGTAAGGAACGTCAATCACACGTCGGGCCCGAAAGGCGTTTTCATGATAGTCCGCGCGTCAGCGTTGCTGAGTGCTCCGGGAAAGTACGAGACGATCGAAGTCGATCTCGACGGCCCGCGGCAAAACGAAGTCCTCGTGCGGGTCGCCGCCGCCGGCCTGTGCCACTCGGACGAGCACATCGCCACCGGCGATCTGCCCGTAGGCAAATACCCCGTCGTCGGGGGCCACGAGGGCGCAGGAGTCGTCGAGGAGGTCGGGCCCCACACGACCGGAGTGAAAGTTGGCGACCACATCGTCTTTTCCTTCATGCCAGTCTGTGGGCGATGCCGCTGGTGTGCCACCGGTCACCAAAACCTCTGTGACCTGGGCGCTCTGCTGCTGGCCGGCAGCCGCTACGACGACCCGACCAGCTACCGGATGACATATCAGGGAGCACCGGTCGGCCAGATGTGTGGCACCTCGACCTTCGCCGAATACACCACCGTGGACGTCCGTTCCATCGTGGTCATCGATGACGACATCCCGCTTGATGCTGCATGCCTGGTCGGGTGCAGCGTCATCACAGGATGGGGGTCTGCGGTTTATGCGGCCCAGACCGGCCCCGGTGATGTTGTCATCGTGATGGGCGCCGGCGGCATAGGGATGAACGCCGTTCAGGGAGCACTACACTCGGGCGCAGCCGAGGTCATCGCGGTGGATCCCGTGCCATATAAGCGAGACTTTGCGATATCTCTGGGGGCGACTGGTGCCTTCCCCACCATCGAGGAAGCAGCCGAGTCCGCACGGTCGCGCACCAACGGTCAGGGCGCCGATGCCACCATCGTCACCACCGGAGTCACGACGGGCCAGCACATCGCCGAAGGCTTCGCGTCGATCCGGAAAGCCGGCACCGTGGTGATCGCGGGATTCGGAAACCCCGCCGACGTTGGGGTGCCGCTGTCGGGCCCAGAACTGGTGCTGTACCAGAAGCGCATTCAAGGCGCGATCTTCGGGATGGCCAACCCCACCTACGACATCCCGCGCGTTCTACAGCTGTATCGCGAGGGCTCCATCAAGCTTGACGAGCTCATCACCCGCCGCTACAGCCTTGACGAGGTCACACAGGGCTACGACGACATGCACGCCGGTTCGAATATCCGTGGCGTGGTTACCTTCTAATGATGCCGGCCCGCAGGCACGTCGCGTACTGGGCTTATGCGACGCTGGGCGGCCGCAGAGTCAGAAAGCCGTCTCCACCACCGTCGCCGCTGATACCAAACCAGCCGCTGCTGGTACCGGTAAGCCCTCCGGCCGGCTGATCCTACCGCGACGCATCCGATGACGACAATCATCGACCGATTCCGTCTGGACGGAAAAGTTGCCGTGATCACGGGCGCCAGTTCGGGATTGGGACGCGGCTTCGCCCACGCCCTAAGCGAAGCGGGTGCCAGGGTCGTGCTGGGCGCGCGCCGAGCGGACGCGCTTACCGAGCTGGCCAATCAGATTGCCGCGGGTGGAGGTTCGGTCATCGCGCGCCGCACCGACGTCACCGATCCCAACGACTGCACCGCGCTGGCCCGCGCCGCCGCTGATGGATTCGGTCATCTCGATATCCTGATCAACAACGCAGGCGTCGGCAGCGCCGTGCCCGCACTGCGCGAGATGCCCCACCAGTTCCGCGAGGTAGTCAACGTGAACCTCATGGGTGCGTTCTGGATGGCCCAGGCATGCGCTCACGTGATGCAGCCCGGGTCAAGCATCGTAAACGTGGCCAGCGTGCTCGGGCTGGTAAAATCCTATGCGCCACAAGCGGCGTACGCGGCCAGTAAAGCCGGAGTCATCGGATTGACGCGGGACCTCTCACAACAATGGTCAGGCCGCAAAGGCATCCGAGTCAATGCAGTTGCCCCAGGATATTTCGACAGCGAAATGACCGCCCAAACCTCCCGTGAGAAGCTGACCGCGTTCATCGACCAGACATCCTCCATTAAGCGCTTGGGCCAGCAGCACGAACTCGACGCAGCCGTAGTATTTCTGGCAAGCGACGCCGCCTCCTACATCACGGGAGCGACGCTCGCCGTCGACGGTGGGATGTCGACCCACTGAGCCAAGCTGGTCACGCCAATCACCGGCCCGATCGTGCACACGTGGGCTGGGCGTAGCGATGAGCTCACTCGGAGTATGGCGTCAACAGTTGGCAACCCCGCGCATGGCATTCGGCCGACCGACCATGGTGCTGCCATGACTGTTACGGCACGTCCGGTTCTGGATGGTGACGGCCAGCGCCGAGGTGTGGCTAGGCGTCCCGGGACGCAGTTGCGGTGTCGGCGCGTCGGTGGCCGGCGAGGAAGTCATCGACGATGCGGGCGCAGTCCTGGTGGTCGATGACACGCAAACCGATCATCCATGCGAACAGCAGCGGCCCCGCGAGTTGGCACACGGCAAGCTCGAGGTCGAACTCGTCGAGTTGGGCGTGGGCTTCGGGACTTTGC
>Ga0153922_1000014_pt1 | contig 66175 bp, 60 predicted proteins | sample TSNJ006MetaG_FD_104723 | JGI IMG/M metagenome (GOLD analysis project Ga0153922, IMG submission 104723) | Attine ant fungus gardens microbial communities from New Jersey, USA - TSNJ006 MetaG | ecosystem: Host-associated > Fungi > Mycelium > Unclassified | place: USA: New Jersey, Brendon T. Byrne... | reverse complement strand
GTTGTATTTATAAATTTTTTATGAAATTTTTATAAATTAGTATATTCAAAAATGAGCAGTGTATTTTTCAATATACTGCTCACATTCCAATTTTTACAGCAAACGTTAACTTAATGACATTGATTCAGTGACCTCTGCGCCCTTTTCGTCATAATACTGCGTTTTGCCATGATTGATAATTTGATCCGCGGAAGAGGGCGGATCGGCGGCAAAAGACTCCGACGGAAAGACCGTCAGAAGCATCAAAAAGGCCAATGCAAATGATACAAGCTTCTTTGTTTTGATTAACATGGATAATCCCTTCTTTCTAAAATATTATTTCATCGATTTTTTCGTCTCTTCTAATCTTAGGCAAATGATAGAGTACAAATGCCTGCACTTAGCTCATTGCTTTCTGAAATCCAATATAAATTACTCTACACCCATTCTTACCTCCTAGTTTATCTATCGATTTTATGTAAAAACAATCTCTTTCTTCCAAGTAATAATTTGTTTAACATCCTGATGACTGCACAACTTACAATCTAGTGGGGTTACACTAGATACTATTTACACTTACAACTTAACATTTTCATCTATCGCAAACAACACCCAGAAGGGTTTATATAAAATCATTTCATCAGAAAGTTTTCCGCCATAGCTGTTTCCGACCAAAGGGTTGCAAATTGTCATAACGACAATCACCCTCAGTTGACAATGATTGTTATAGAATATAATTATCCCATACTACACCTTATTATTATCATAAAACTCAGATATCATCCGCACAAAGAAGCTCTGTTTTCCTTTCCAAATATATAACAGAAAATTCAGGATGATGAAAATGCTCCCCACAGCACAGGATATTAAGTCAAGCATCGTATCATGGATGCCTGTATCCAATACATGCTGCACATCCCTGCCTGTGGTCAGATAAATAAAATACTCAACGATTTCCCAAGCCACAGCAACTGTCATGGTAAAAAACACAGCATAAGTTAACGCTAAAATCCAGTTCTTTTTTAAATCCATTTCCTTCTTTCCCGCAGCAATAAAATAGATATAAAATCCTATTTGTGTAAATAGAATACCTGAGATTCCATGAACAAAGAAGCTATAGTATTCATATCTTGTATACCATTCCAGTACTGTTCCTACGTTAAATGCAAGCATACTAAACAAAACAACAAAAGTTCTCGTCGTTTCATTAAGCTTAACCCTTAATATCTTTTCCGCAATCGGACATATCAATAAAAATGCTAAAGTAACCAGTCCTAATAGTGCCTGAACATAACTTTGCTTTATGATATAACTAATCATGATATACACACTGGAGGCAATAAAAAGAATGATTGCTCCGTGATAGCTTCGGTTTTTCTTCATCTAGCTTTCCTCTCTGTAGTGAACTAATATCTATCCTTAATTTCTTGCCGAGCTACGCTGATAAAAAGCGGCGATTGACCATATAAGCCGGTTTCATCATCTGCAAAAGATTCACCCGTAGCAGAGCGGTAAAAAGAATCTAAAGCCCTATGTTCATTCAGGCTATATTTCTTCATAATCATCTCAATTATTTCGGGAAGAATTGTCGCACGAATAGCAGCATGTTCCATATAATCTACCCCTTAATATTAATTCTCATGTTCCGCTAATTTAGCTTCCAAGGCATTCACTACCGTCTCTAAAACCTTGATTCTTGCATAATATTTTGAATTACCTTCTACAATAATCCAGGGGGCATATAGTGTAGAAGTTCTTACTAGCATTTCATCTACCGCTTCTTTATAAAGATCCCATTTACTCCGATTGCGCCAATCTTCATCGGTGATTTTCCACTGCTTTTCAGGGTTTTCCATACGCTCGTTAAAACGTCTTTCTTGCTCATCTTTGTCGATATGCATCCAGAATTTTAAAATGACGGCACCAGAGTTAGCGCATTGTTTTTCCATATCATTCATTTCCTGATATGCTCTTTTCCATTCGTCAACGGTACAAAAACCTTCGATCCGTTCCACCATTACCCGGCCATACCAGGAACGGTCATAGATGGAGACGTGACCGGCCTTTGGGAATGTATTCCAAAATCTCCATAAATAGTGATGTGCTTTTTCAATATCATTGGGTGAAGCTGTAGGATGTACGGCATATCCTCTGGGATCCATCTTCTGAGTCAAACGCTTGATGGCTCCGCCTTTACCCCCTGCATCCCAACCCTCAAATGCGATAATAACCGGGATTCTTCTAAGATACAGTTGGTTATGCAAGTCCGCTATCTTGTTCTGAAGATTACTTAATCTTGTCTTATATTCATCCTTTCCTAAAGCTAAAGATAAGTCTGCTTTATCTAAACTAGAGGACTGTAAATCTGTCTCCGATGCCGGCGCCTCTTTGTCCCCAGATACTGTTGCTAAAGCTGCCTGCTTACTCACTTCTTTCTGCCTCTGTTCGAGTGCATCCTCTAATTGCTTCACGACGGCTGTCAGTATCTTAATTGTCGCAAATCTTTTATTCATTGCTTCTATAATATGCCATGGTGCATAGTCCACGTCAGTTTTCTCGAGCATTTCCTCATTCATTACTAAATACTTTTTATATTTTTTGTTTCTTCTTATATCGTCCTTCGTTACACGCCAGGCCGCTTCTTTATCTGCCAATAATTTATTAAATCTTTTCTTTTGCTCTTTTTGGGAAATATAAAGAAAAAACTTTATTAAAACCGTCCCATCCGCTGTTATCTGTTTCTCAAAGACATTAATCTCATCATAGGCATATTCTAATTGTTCCGGTGAAGTTCTACGATCAAAGCGATCAACCAATACTCTTCGGTACCAGCCACGATCAAAGATAGCTATCTTCCCTTTGGCAGGAAGGTTTCTCCAAAACCGCCATAAAAACGGCCTCATCTGCTCTTCTTCTCCCTCTCTGCCGGTAGCATATACCTGAAACCCTCTGGGATCTAACGGTGATATCAGACGATTAATCAGGGTTCCCTTCCCTGATGCCCCCAAACCTTCAAACAGAATAACTACCGGAATATTAAGTTTCTTACATTCCCTCTGCAATGAAGATAGCTTTGTGTTTAAATTTTCGATGAGTGGCTGATACTCCTTTTTACTCATCCTTTTTGTCAAATCAATCTGTTCTAACATGCCCAAAGGCCTCCCTTCCTGCTAAGCGAGTAGATATCATAACCCTGTTTTATTCGTTTTATAATGCGTTTAACTTTATTATATTTGAAATTTATATTCATGGCAACCCAAAAAGTTTAATTGAGGAAGTATTCTTTTGTTTTCTTCACAACTATGATAAAATGTGAATATCAAAAATATAAGCATCGTAGAGGTATTTTAAATGATATTCGAAAAGGAACGTATCTCCGACATCTGTTTCAAGAATTTAAAACCGCTTTGGTTATCCACTTCCAAAGAATTTCCCACTTTTTTAAAGCCGGTTTCGACCGACACTAAGATTATTAATGAAACTTTCATTCAAAAGAACAGCAAGAAAATGTCCAAGCATTGGAAAAAGCTTAACACCAACAAAATGCAATGGATTCCCTACTATCGCAAAAGATGGTCTAGGAAGACCGAAACCCTGCTGAATCAGTTTATCAGAGAGGCACCAATATTGAATATCAGATCCTCTCTATCTTCTGATGCACTTTCTGATATAGGGACTGAATTAAAGAAGTTTTTATACGCTGCAAGACAATTCAAGCCCGATTTATCTGTTTCCGACTTGGGGCAGGCTCTACGTAATTATCTTGTCTACGCCATATTTTTAGAGCTAATAGGCAAAAATCAGAACTTTACACCTGCCATCTTTGGATATAGTATGCTGTATCCAATTACTGATAATTATATTGATAGTGACCGAAGTCATGATGAAAAATGTGCCTACAATATGATGATTCGGGATAAGATAAAGGGAGAGCCTGTATCGCCGGTATCCCTCCACGATATCCAGACCTGTAAATTACTTTCCGACATAGAAGCTGTTTATCCACGTGATGCCGAAACGGATATTTATTCCTGACTTACGCTTATGTTGGAAGCCCAGCAGGAAAGCCTGCTGCAACAAGGGAAAGGATACCGGCTTCCGATGGAAAAACGACTGGACATTTCATTGTATAAGGGTGGGGTTTCCGTTTTAATTGACCGCTATCTGGCTGATTCCCATATCAGTGAAGAAGAGCTGTACTTCTTTCTGGGGTTTGGATTTGTTTTGCAGCTAGCTGATGATTTACAAGATATCGCCTCCGATTTACGGGAAGGCAGCCAGACTTTACTTACTCTGGAACAAAATCCCGATACATTGGAGAAATTGGTCAATCAGCTGCTGCAATTTGTATATCGGCTGTTTCAAGGTTATCCATTTGCTAATGCAGATTTCCAGAAATTCTTACTCCATGGCACTATCTATTTGCTGCTCATGTCGACTCAGATGAGTCAGGAGCATTTTCATAAGGATTATCTGCAAAAGCTGGAAACTTATTTTCCGGTTCGTTTTCCATTTTTAAATCAGTATACGAAGAATTCTGCTTTATATCCGCAGGGTATTAATGAAAAAGATTTACTGCGAGGGATGGATTTATTTCTATAATCCCAATTTCTCTTTAAGTTCCTTCGTAATCTCATAAGCACTATATTTCATTGGAATTACATAATCGTCACCTTCGCCATGAATAGGGAACCATACCTGTGCATAAAACGGATTTTTCTTGGCGATTTTCCCATAATGCCACGTGTCCTTTAGACATTCAGGACACCAATGCCCGCCATTAAGAACTGCATTGATTGACAGCATGAATTCATGCCCGTCAGCACATTTCCATGGAATCGGGGTGTATATATCCGGGATTTCTTTCGCCAGGCATTCGCCACCACGGAATTTTGCTGCCTCCTGCAAATCTGTAATTGTCAGATTTTCCAATCCTTTTGTCTCGTCATACCCGTGATTCAAATACGTTGGCTCCCCATTTGGATGGTAAAGCTGATATCCCTCCGCTATGCTTTTTATCGCCTGTTGCTTTTCTCTGGAACCAAAGAACGCATGAATCCAATCTTCCTCATTGTTTTCGAACATCCAATATGGACCCATTTCCTTATGCCCGATTTCGACGTTTTGGGCTTTCATTTGCTCGGCTGTAGGGAAGCTTGCACGAATCATTGGATTTGCCGCCATAAGCTCCATTTCATGCTTAACTCCTGCCCAGTATTGTTTGGCCGGAATGCATCGGAAGTGAAGATATTCTTCCAATTTATCCGCATCTGTGTAATAGTGGCCATGGAAATTATAGGGTGCTGCCATCCTTACATCAATCACATCTTTATATTTGATTCCAAAAGGTTCCAGAGGAATATCCGTAAATTCCCATGACGTAAGTCGGTATCCTGCACCACTGCTCAAATTATATGCTTTTTTCCAGAAATCTTCCGGTACCCAGTCTTCACACAGGTTCGCCATACATATGCCGGATTCGATGGACGTACTCCATTCTAATACATTATTAGGTGCCTGATGGAAGACAATTGGTTCTCCCACGGTATTGTCATTACAGGGATGCTGTCCTGTCTGACGAATGGCTACCCAGTATTTTAATCCGCACTCATATATAAGCATCTCTGAAAAAACCTTAGATATCCCATAGTAATCAAATATTGACGGATTGATTGGATCGCCAACCCTGCCCCAGTGGACAGGATCTGTACGTCCACCTGTCATGGCAACCGTTGAAACATAAGCAAAATGCACTTTATCAGGATTAGGCTGTGCTTTAATTGCCTTAATAATATTAAGTGTTGAGCCAATATTCGTATAGAGTGTTTCTTTCGGATATTTATCAGCCGCCGGTGAGACCATCGCACCAATATGCAATACATAATCGGCATCTGTTACTCCTTTTAATATTGTTTCATAATCTGTCATATCACCCCAGATGACTTCTAAGGCCGGACATGCCATCTTCTTCATTATCTTTCTATTTTTATCAGACATTCTTACCAGGGCTCTTACTTTAAATCTGCTGCTTCTGGATAAAAGCTGTTTTAATGTTTCCTGCCCCATCGTTCCGCTTCCGCCTGTTACAAATACTACTTTCTTAGGTTTTAGCGCTTCCGCATGAACTTGGGCTTCGTCAAAAGTGAGCGCCACATCAAAGGCTTCCCTTGTGGCATTGAGTGCTTTTCTTGCCATTGCCCCATCACCAACTGCAAAATAGGCAACACCATTCTCACGACAGGCTTCTTCCAACGCTTTTCCGTCTTTTGCTTTTGCGCCAACAGCTATGACTACATAATCACAGGGATAAGAAACTAATTCGCCGTTCTTCTTTCCAATCACCTTATTTTCTTTAATTTCGGTAACTATTACTTCTGTGACCGGTGTAATTCGTGCTGCGTAGACATGTTCAGTTACCGAAATTTTACGGGTACTTCCCATATCCTGGCAGAATTCTTTCATCATTTCAAGATCTGTGACGCTGCAGCCTTTTTGCGCCAGGTATTCGGCCACCTCCATACCAACCATCCCGCCGCCAATCACAACAACTTTACCGGATACTTTAGCTTTTTGGCTCAGCACCTCATGGGAATTGACCACATTAGGTAAGTTGACACCCGGTATATCAGGTACTATCGGCTCAGCTCCGATGGCATTAATAAAAGTATGTGGTTTCATTTCAGCAATCGTATCAGCGGTCACAGTCTTATTCAAACGGATATCCACACCCAGCCTCGCCGCTTTCTTCGCCATACTTACGACTGCCAGTTTCATTTCTTCTTTTCTTGGCGCTTCGCCGGCAAGCAAAAATTGCCCGCCTAATTGATCCGTTGCTTCACAAAGGATTGGCTCATGCCCCTGCTCCTTTAAAATAATTGCCGCTTCCAGACCGGCAATACCGCCGCCGGCTATTAATACCTCCTCTGGTTTCGCCGTTTTGATAATACGGCAGGTCGCTTCCCGTCCAAGTGCCGGATTACGCAAACAAGTGATGAATTCTATATCTGTATTTTCAAATCCATCATAACAGCCCTGATTGCAACCCACACAATAGTCAATATCCGCTTCTCTTCCTTCTCTGGATTTATTTAAGAATCCCGGATCTGCCAGCTGAGCCCGGCCCATGACCACCATGTCAACTTTGTCTTCGTCCAAAATCTCTTCAGCCAATTTTGCCGTATTGATTCTTCCCACACCAATCGTTGTCATCCCGGTCTCTCTACGGATTTTTGCAGCATTGTCGATATTAAAGCCCTTTTCAATATCAATCGAAGGTACTTCATACTTCAACCCTGCCGAAATGATATTCCCTCGGGAAATATCGAGGACATCTACCCCCACTTCTTTGGCCATCTTGCAGAATCCAATGACTTCTTCAATGGTTAATCCATTTTCCAGATAATCATCATGGGCGCCGATACGCATGAACAGCGGCATCTCATCTGGCATGTTAGCTCTAACGGCCGCAATTATTTCCAATGGGAATTTAGCCCTGTTCGCGAATGAACCGCCATATTCATCGGTTCTATGGTTGATGCCACCTGATAAAAACGAATGCGGAAGATAATTATGAGCCATATGCAATTCAATACAGTCAAATCCGGCTTCTACCGCACGTCTGGCTGCCTGACCATAACATTCCACGACTTCCTTGATTTGTTCTAGCGTCATACCGGGAATTGTCATTTCTGGGCTCACCGGCATATCGCTAGCCACCAGAACTAACGCCGTCTGATCCATTCCGACGGCAAGACTTCCCTGCCATAATTGAATGCCGGCTTTACCACCCGCTTCATGAATTGCCTTTGTCAAGTCCCTCAATCCGGGAATATAGCAGTCTTCGCTGATAGAAAGGAACTTTCTTGGGGCACTGGGTGAATGTACGCTGGTCACTTCCACTATGTTAAGTCCACTTCCGCCTTTTACCCGTTCTACATGATAATCAATCAACCGTTGATTAACCGTTTTAGAATCGCCGGTAAACTTTGTTCCCATCGCTGGATATACCACCCGATTTTTTAATTCCAGCCCGCGAATTTTGATGGGTGAAAATAATTTGTTGTACATGTAAACGCCTCCTAATCTTATTGCTGATTTTACTACTTTTTTATTGTATAACTAAAAAAAATCGCAAACATCATCCCATTCTTTAGTTTTTAACAATTTTTTTAAATTACTATTGACAAAAGCAAATAAATGGTATATCCTAATATTGTACCGACCGTCGGTACAATATTGAGAGGGGAGAAGCCTTATGAGAACTTCTAAAAAACGTGATGTGCGGTTGAATGAAATCTTGGATGCCGCCGAGCTTTTGTTCATTGCCAAAGGATATGAACAGACCACAGTTAACGATATTTTAGCGAAAGTCGGGATTGGCAAGGGCACCTTCTATCACTATTTTAAATCCAAGGAGGAAGTCATGGATGCGGTGATAGATAGGGTGGTAGAAAGCTTAAAAGCCGCAGCGATTGCCATTGCGGATGACACAAAGTTAAACGCGCAGCAAAAGGTAGTGAAAATCATTCTTTCGCTTAATGTATCGGAAAGCTCAAACGGGAAAATGATTGAAGAATTGCATCAACCGTCAAACGCGCTGATGCACCAAAAAAGTATTGTGGAAACAATACTTGCCATTTCGCCGATTTTGACCGATGTGGTGCGTCAGGGTATCGCTGAGGGGCTGTATAGTACGCCTTATCCGCGGGAATCCATTGAATTTCTGATTGCCGCGAATCAATTTATCTTCGACAACGGAATATTCCATTGGACACCGGAAGAAATTTTGGAAAAAGGCAAAGCCTTTGCCCATATCATCGAGCTTGTTTTAGGCGCGGCCGAAGGCAGCTTTGACTTTATTCTAACGCTTTTATCCCAACCGTCAGAAAGAGAGGATTCATGATGAAAAATAAAGTGTTTACAAGAGATTTCAGCCTTGTTGTAGCAGGACAAATTATATCCATCCTGGGCTCGGCTGTTTTGCGCTTCGCGCTTGATCTATATGTGCTTGACCTTACCGGCCGCGCTGATGTTTTTGCGCTTGTCATCGCAGTTTCCGCTATTCCCGGCATCATCTTTTCGCCTATTGGCGGGGCGATTGCAGACAGGTTCAACCGCCGCAATCTCATGGTTATTTTTGATTTCTCAAGCTGCGCGGTTGTGCTGGCATTACTTATATTACTGATGACAAAAAGTGCGCCGGTTGCGGTGATTGGCGTCATTTTAGCCATTCTTTCCATCATCAGTTCAATGTATCAGCCCACCGTACAGGCGAGCGTACCCGTCCTTGTAGATGACGGGAAGCTTGCGTTGGCAAACGGTATCGTCAGCGGCGTCGGCGCGTTGTCGGGCTTGCTGGGACCGGTGCTTGGCGGGGTTCTTTATGGCGTGGTTGGAGTGAACGCTCTGGTTGCCGCGAGCGGTATCGCATTCTTTTGTTCCGCAGTTATGGAAATATTCATCCATATCCCGTTCGTGAAACAAAAGCTTGATAAAAACATCATTCCAACTATAGTTGACGATATGAAAGTCGGGCTGCGCCATGTTGTTAAAGTAAATCCGCAAATACTCAAGGTAATTATTTTAGCGGCGGCACTCAACCTGTTCATGTCACCGTTTTTTATCATAGGGGTTCCCTATATTTTAAGGATCGTTATGCGCTCAAGCGAAGGATTATACGGTATCGCCATGGGGATAGCCGAACTGAGTACGATTGCGGGTGCGCTTGCTGCCGGCGCTTTTTCCAAAAAAATGAAGCTTGCCAAGCTTTACCGTGTTTTACTGCTTTCCGCGCTGTTCTTACTGCCGATGGCGGTCGCGGTCATGCCCTTTATGCTTACGCTCGACTACTGGCCTTCTTTTGCTTTATTTTTCCTCTTTGGAGCGGCGATTATGGTACTGGTGACGATGGTTTCCATTTTTGTTATCACATCCGTCCAAAAGGAAACGCCGAATGAGCTGATGGGAAAGGTAATGTCAATCATCATGGCGGTGGCGCAGTGTGCGGCTCCCCTCGGGCAAGTGTTGTATGGAATGGCATTTGAGCATTCGCTCGGAAGATCGTTTATCCCCATATTCATGGCTTGCGGCTTTACGGTAGCGATTGCTTTTGCATCGAAATTTATGCTGCGGATACCCAAACCGAAAGAAGCCGGTTCAGCATCCACAAATGGAGGTTCCGTTTATGAAAGAATATAAATACAGACCATTCACCTTTTTCGCATTGACATTCGCCTTTACTTGGGGCTTCTGGATAGCCGCAATATTCGCCGGAGAAGAACTGTCGCTAACCTTTGCGTCATTGGGGTTGTTTGTACCCGCGACTGTGGCTTTCACTATGGTTATGACCTCAAAAAGCCGTGCGCTAAAAGATGATTACAAAAGAAAGTTTTTCGGACTCGCGAGTATAAAACCACTCAATATTCTTCTGTCCGTCGTCTTGTTTTTCATTATCATATTGGTTTCCATATTGATTTCCCTATTGTTCGGGCAATCAACCGATCAATTTTCGATATCTGGCGGTTTTTCCTTTTCCGTGGGCGGTATGCCGACATTGTTTCTTATTATTCTGACGGCGCTTTTAGAGGAGCTTGGCTGGAGAGGCTATGCGGAAGACGCGATTGCCAGCGGTTGCACATGGTTTAAGGAATCGGTAATTTTCGGCATTGTCTGGGCGTTGTGGCATTTCCCCTTGCTGTTTATTCCGGGTATGTATCCTTACAATATCCTGCACATGAATCCGCTGTTCGCGCTCAATTTCTTTATAAGCGTTATGCCACTCGGTTTTTTGTTCACATGGGTATATGTGAAAAGCGGCAGGAGTATATTCGCCTGTATGATTTTCCACTTTTTCGTCAACTTTTTGCAGGAGCAAATCGCTATCACGCAGTTTACGAAGTGTATTGAAACCTTTGTGCTTATAGCCGCCACAATTATTGTGGTTCTGACAAATAAGGATTTGTTTTTTGAAAAACGGCACATTGGAAATATACTATCCGAAGATAAACAAGTCAGTCATTTATATTAAAATAAATAAAATCACAAAGGAGTAGATCAGATGAACAAAACAGATGTAATAACACAAACTTCCCAGAAGTCAGGTATTTCCGCCGATATTTGCGAGAAAGTCATAAAGGCTTTTGAGGAACAATCCGGCGACGCGCTGATAGGTAAATTTAGAGGTACCAAGAATAACCGAGCCAATATGGTGGCGGTTATTGCGGAGAAAACCGACCTTGCTTTAGAGGATTGCGAAAAGGTATTGGCAGCATTTGAGGAAGTGGCCGGTAAAGGGCTGGCTGATAAGCTTAAATTTTTCAAGTAATTGTAATACTTCTTTTAATTATTTTTAGTTGTCTACTTGACAAAGGGCGGTTCATAAGACCGCCCCTAATCTCTTCAATACACTATTTGATAGTAGCTTTTGCGCCTTCAGCTTCAAATTTAGCCTTAACTTCTTCAGCCTCTTCTTTGCTGACGCCCTCTTTAACAACCTTAGGTGCGCCATCAACAGCTTCTTTAGCTTCTTTTAAGCCAAGACCTGTAATGTCACGCACAACCTTAATAACCTTAACTTTGTTAGGTCCAACTTCGGTTAATTCAACATCAAATTCGGTTTTCTCTTCAGCTGCTGCACCGGCACCTTCTGCTGCTGCAACGACGACACCTGCTGCTGCAGATACCCCAAATTCTTCTTCACATGCTTTTACTAATTCGTTTAATTCTAATACTGATAACTCTTTAATAGCTTCAATAAATTCAGCTGTTGTTAATTTTGCCATAATAATATACCTCCGTTATTTTTAATAATATGTTTGTTAATCCACTGATTCGCCTTTTTCAGCGATTTGTTTAATGACACGTGCAAAGTTTGTAATCGGTGATTGGATACTCCCAAGCAGTTTTCCAAGCAATACTTCTCTTGAAGGAATTGTTGCAATAACCTGAATCATCTTCTCATCATAGTATTCACCGGCCACTACGCCGCCCTTGAACTCCAGTTCGGTCATTGTCTTTGCCGATTCATACAACACTCTTGCCGGAGCTGTCGCATCTTCCTTGCTGATTGCAATGGCTGTCGGTCCTTCTAACACATCGGCAACTGCTGCAAATTCTGTGCCTTCAACAGCTCGATTAATCAAAGTATTCTTATATACCTTATAGATTACGCCGGCTTCTCTTAAAGATTTACGAAGCTTTGTATCCTCTTCTACAGTAAGTCCTCGATAATCAACCAGAACCATTGCCTGGGCTCCATCAAGTAATGATGATATCTCATCAATGATTGGTTGTTTCAATTCAACTTTTGCCACTTTGCTGCACCTCCTTTTGATTTTTAAGCGCCTTTAACATCCGGGATATTAAAAAACCTCCCTGGATATATCCAGAGAGGTTCTATCGTTATAAGTTGAGCTCCATGAGAGCTATGCTTATCGTCTTCCTCGGCAGGCGTTTTAAACTTATGCCTTACGGCACCTGCTGTCTCTGGCAACTTTTGCTTTGCTATTATAGCATTATTTATATGGGCTGTCAATCATAAACCGACAACTGCTTGAAAAAACTAACTTAATTTAACGGTGTTTAACTTAATTCCCGGTCCCATCGTTGATGTGATAACAACGCTTCTTAAGTATTGTCCTTTAGCTGCTGATGGTTTTGCCTTATTGATTGCGGCCATTAAGGTATGGAAGTTGTCCGCTAATTGTTCTGTTGAAAATGATGCTTTTCCAACCGGCACATGGATAATGTTTGTTTTATCCAGTCTATATTCTATCTTACCGGCTTTGATTTCGTTGACCGCTTTTGTGACATCCATGGTAACTGTTCCGGCTTTCGGGTTAGGCATTAAGCCTTTAGGCCCAAGGACACGTCCCAGACGTCCGACAACACCCATCATATCCGGCGTTGCAACAACAACGTCAAAGTCCTGCCAGCCTTCGTTTTGAATCTTCGGAATTAATTCCTCACCGCCAACATGCTCTGCGCCTGCGGCTTCGGCTTCGGCCACTTTGTCACCTTTGGCAAATACCAATACACGAACTGTTTTCCCGGTTCCGTGAGGTAAAACAACAGCCCCACGCACTTGTTGGTCTGCATGACGTCCATCAACACCTAAACGGATATGGGCTTCTACAGTTTCGTCAAATTTGGCACTTGCTGACTTTTTAACGATATCAACAGCCTCTTCTACGTCATAAAGAGTTGTACGGTCTACCAACCCGGCAGCCGCCGTATATCTCTTACCTTTTTTCATTATAAAATCCTCCTTGTGGTATTATCGGGAGCAACCCTCCCACGTTTTACGGCAATCTCATCTATACTTCTTATTCTTCTACAGTAATACCCATACTTCTTGCCGTACCGGCAATCATATTCATCGCCGAATCAATATTAGCTGCATTCAAGTCAGGCATCTTAAGTTCTGCAATCTTCTGTAGTTCTGCTTTGGAAATCTTAGCAACTTTTGTCTTGTTGGGAACAGCTGACCCGGAATCAATCTTACAAGCTTTCTTTAACAATACTGCTGCCGGCGGTGTCTTAGTGATAAAACTAAAACTTCTGTCACCATAGACTGTGATGACAACCGGTATAATCATACCATCCTGATCTGCAGTCCTTGCATTAAATTCCTTTGTAAACTGTACAATATTAACACCATGCTGACCTAATGCAGGACCAACCGGCGGTGCTGGTGTTGCCTTTCCAGCAGGAATTTGTAATTTAATATATCCTGTTACTTTCTTTGCCATAATTAGGCACCTCCTGAATATTGTGGTAATGCGGGAATGACCCTCCCACTGCTTGTCTGGTGACAAGCTTTCTTAATGCTACATCTTATTAATATCGTAAAAACTAATCTCTACGGCGGTTTCACGCCCAAACATATCTACTCCGATAGTCACGGAAGACTTGCCGGGATTGATTGATTTAATCTGGCCTACAGTATTCTCCCAGACACCGGAAATGACTTTCACGTAATCGCCTACTTCATAATCCATCTGGATCTTCTCCGGGCGAATACCAAGGGGAATCATCTCTTCCTCTGTCAATGGCACTGGTTTGGACTCCGGACCAACAAACCCGGTAACACCTCTCGTATTACGAACAACAAACCACGTATCATCATTCATCAACATATGAAGTAACACATAACCAGGAAACAGCTTCTTGGAAACCGTCTTCTTCTTACCATTCTTCACCTCTACAACATCCTGCATCGGTACCTGAACGTCAAGAATCTGCTCTTCCAAATGTAAATTCTGGATAGATTTATCGATGTTTGCTTTAACCTTGTTCTCGTAGCCCGAATAGGTATGAACAACATACCACTTTGCTTCTGCCATTACACTCACCTTTCCTTAAAATGTTAAATTTACAAGGAAATCAACGCCATACCGGAATATTACATCAAGTATTGAGATAATTAATCCAAGCATAATGGAAATAATTACGACAGCTACAGTCTGTTTTGCAGCAGACTTGTGGTCTGGCCAGACAATCTTCTTAAATTCCGCCTTAATCCGACTGAATTTACTTGTTTTTACTCTGTTTTCAGTAGATTCGCTCATATGCTTCACTCCTTGTCCCTGACCAATTACTTAGTTTCCTTGTGTAATGTGTGTGCCCTGCAGAATTTGCAGTACTTCTTAGTCTCCAGTCTGTCTGGATGTGCTTTCTTCTCTTTTGTCGTGTTATAGTTTCGCCGCTTACATTCCGTACATGCCAATGTGATTTTAACGCGCACAACTTCCACCTCCACTTATATTTTTAAACTTCATGGTCTTATTTTCAGGCATAAAAAAAAGACCTCTTCCATAGCTCATATACTATATCACATTTTACCTTGCTTCGTCAATCATTTTTTCATTAATCACAATAATATAAATCTCTCGTATATACCTTATCCATCACATCTTCAATCTCTTCACTACGGCGATTAGCCACAATAACATCAGCTATTGTTTTAAATTCATTTATATCCCGCATGACCCGGCTATTAAAGAAAGAGTCTTCTTTCATCATTGGTTCATATATGACCACTTCTACACCTTTGGCTTTTATTCGTTTCATGATACCTTGAATACTGCTCTGACGGAAATTGTCTGAATCGGCTTTCATAGTCAGACGATAGACGCCGATGGTCACTTGCTTCCCACTCATCCCCTCATTGGCATGTCCATTATTATAAAACCCCGCTTCTTCCAAGATACGTTCAGCAATAAAATCTTTTCGCGTACGGTTGGCATCCACAACTGCAGTAATAATATTATTGGGTACCTGATCATAATTAGCCAGTAATTGCTTTGTGTCCTTTGGAAGACAATATCCCCCATAACCAAACGAAGGGTTGTTATAGTGTTTTCCAATTCTTGGGTCTAAACCAACCCCTTCTATAATCTGCTTTGTATCCAAACCTCTTACTTCGGCATAAGTGTCTAGTTCATTAAAGAAAGACACGCGCAGTGCCAGATAAGTATTCGCAAAAAGCTTGACTGCTTCCGCTTCTGTTGAATTCGTCAGCAATATGGGAATATCCTTTTTAATTGCTCCATGCTGCAATAAAGCGGCAAAAATCTTAGCAGCTTCTGCTACATCTTCGTTATCCATCGGTGCACCCACAATAATACGACTGGGATAGAGATTATCATATAAGGCTCTTCCCTCCCGCAAAAACTCCGGTGAGAAAATAATATTGTTTGTTTTATATTTCTTTCTTACGGATTCGGTATAACCAACGGGTATCGTCGATTTAATAACCATAATGGCTTTAGGGTTTACTTTAAGAACCATCTCTATAACCGATTCAACCGTTGACGTATCAAAATAGTTTTTCTTAGGATCATAGTTGGTTGGCGTGGCAATAATCACAAACGCTACTTGGCCATACACTGATTTGGCATCTGTTGTTGCCATGATATTGAGTTCCTTTTCTGCCAAATATTGTTCGATTTCAGGATCAACAATCGGTGACTTTTTATTGTTGATGAGATCTACTTTCTCCTGAATAGTATCTACTGCATACACTTCATTATTTTGTGCTAAAAGTATGGCATTTGATAAACCAACATAACCGGTTCCCGCTATTGCTATTTTCATGAAAAACATTCCTCCTGCAAGTGACTTAATATTCTATAATCATATAACATAAATTCCAAAAACACAAGATATTAAAACATGATTAATAACCCTGTCCAATACAGAGGCACATAAAATAAATTTCATTGCTTCCATTGGCCGAGAGCACCTTTGCACAGGCTTCGATGGTGCTTCCGGTCGTATATATATCATCTATCAGCAAAACTCTCTGATATGTTTTTTTATTTTTTTTATTGATTGAAAAAGCCCTTTCAAGATTTTTAAGGCGTTCTCTGGGTGTTAATTCTTTTTGTGGGGCAGTCAAACGATTACGGATAAGCAGACCTGTATCCATGGGAATCTTTAATGCCATGCTTATGTTGCTCCCTATCAATTCTGCCTGGTTATAACCCCGTGTCCTTAGTTTTTTTCGGTTTAAGGGAACCGGTATGAGTACATCAGGCTTTAAGTCACGAATCCACTTCCCATGCACTTTAAGGAGTTCTTCGCTATAAAATCCGGCATATTCTTTCTTATTTTTATATTTATAAGCAAAGATGGATTGACTTGATGCCTGATTATAAATCCAAAGGGCCTTCCCATAATGATAAGTATAATTGTGTCTGGTGCAATCAGCACAGTATTCTTTCATTGGATTTTCAATAGGTTTTCCGCATTTTAAGCAGGTTGGATCATGGACGTATTTTAATAGCTTCCGGCATTGCATATGTACCAGTCCCTCTTCGTTAATGACTATTTCTGAACATACCGGGCACCGGCGGGGATATAATAAATTAATGACTTTTTCAGCTAGCATATGACCTCCTTCATATTTTATGATATATTTGCATAGATTGAAACATAATAAATTAAATGGATGGATTCTTATGAGTGATACTTACCCTTTTACCTTAATGCCTTTACCCTATGCCTATAATGCATTGGAGCCATACATTGGCACAGAAACTATGATGGTTCATCATACAAAGCTTTTGCAAAATTATATTAATAAGTTAAATGGGATTCTTAAAGATCATCCGGCCTATCAAAGCTGGACATTAGAAGAACTGCTGATTAATAATAACAAACTTCCGAAAGCAATCAGGACGGATGTCGCGCATAGTGCCGGGGGTGTCTTTAATCACAATTTTTTCTTTAATCAAATGAACTCCCACTCACCTGTCGTTCATCGGTCGAATAATGTACCTAATCATATATTTTGCGACTTTCTTAATGAAGTTTTTACATCATTTGAAAATTTCAAAGAGATATTTTCCCATTTCGCTGCCAGCGTCTTTGGTTCCGGATATGCCTGGCTGGTGATGACGGAAGATCATTTATTAAAATTTATGACAACCGCAAATCAAGATACGCCTCTGCCGTCCGGGTTACAGCCAATATTGATGATAGACGTTTGGGAACATGCTTATTTTCTGGACTATAAAAGTGATCGGGCTCATTATATAGAAGAATGGTTTAATGTTATTAATTGGGATAAAATCGAAGAAATATATATAAGATTGCTTTAGATTTTTAAGAGGGAATTTAAAGGATTCCCTCTTAATTAGATGCTTACTATTCGCTCTCAACGGATGTCCCCGTCTCCAGTACCTCACCATTATAGAGCTTCCGAATATGTTCTTTAATATTTTCAACAGATTCATCATCCAGAATAACAATCGATGCATTCTGACCGCTGGAATAACAGTATTCACTGTCTATTGTTCCCTCGGCAACCAGAGAGACAACGTTCCATGCACTGCCGTCATTTAACTGCATCTTCACAAGACTCGCTATATCACCTTGTGTCATACTTGTATCTAAATTACCTTCCAGGCTGTTAATCAGGGCGGCATAACTGGTTAGGATGGCCGGTGATGCTGCTTTTTGAATAATTGCCGTCAGTGCCGCATGTTGATTCTTCCCTCTCTGGAAGTCTCCGTTCTCAAATGCATAACGTTCTCTTGTGAACATCAATGCTGATTCTCCATCAAGGGTATTATAACCTTCATCAAAATGTCTTCCGTCTCGTGCCGTAAATTCATACTCCGAATCAACCTCTATGCCGCCTAATGCATCCACAATGTTAACCAGTGATGTAAAGTTGACTCTTGCATAATAATCAATATCTATATCATACAATTCCTCTATTGTATTTATCTGGACATTAATACCGAAATTCCCCGCATGGGTAAGCTTGTCCTTTATTCCCTTGGTTACATTATCGGCAAATATCAAATAGGAATCCCTTGGTGTTGTTGCCATCAATATCTGCCTGGTTTCCGGATTAACACATACCAACATATTGACATCGCTTAAGCCGGTGGCCGCTATGGAACCATATGCATCATTACCGCTGATATAAACAATAAAAGGTTCTGTTGTTATCTTTTTATTTGAAATATTATCATCGCTCAATGTTTGTTCTGTAACAATCTCGTTGCTCTTAAGCACTCGAACATCTTCTGTAAATCCCTCATGCATTTCTTCCAATGTGGCTTCCCACGCCTGATTATAGATTAGGGCATCGACCTTGCCGCTGTAAAGGTCTTCTACCATCGCTGCGAAGTTGTCACAGGTTATTGTTTCGATATTCGTTCCTAAAGAATTGTCAATATCGGAAATAGTACTCTCGACACTGTCGATTCCTAAAGTTTCATGAAACTCAAAACTATAATCTATTGCATCCTGAAGCGACTGGGCCGGGTCATCCTTTAAAACCACAACAGCCACATTGTCAATTCGATAATCAATTCCTGTAATCGCACCCAATAAATTATTTGTTATTAAAAGATAATAGCTCCCTATCACTAAAATGGCACTCATCAAAACAACTTCTACCTTACCGGCAATATGCGTCTTTCTCATGAATTGTGAAAAAAATGCAAAAAGCCATAATATTAATAATGCGGCAGCAGCTATCAATATGTAACTTGTCGGAAACATATTAAGTATCACTAATAAACCCAACCCTGTAATCGATAGAAGTCCCTGGATAACCGCCATAATCTTTCCTATGGTATACTTGATATGCTTATTCTTTTTCGGAGGCGCAGCCGACTCTTGCTGTACCGACTTGACTTCACTATAACTTTCAGATTTAGATTCTTTTTCATTACGATTATTATTATATTTATCTATGGTCTGGCTCCATACATCTTTGATATCATCAGAATTAGAATCCCGTCCTTTTCCCATAAAACACCTCTTAATTACTTTTTCTAGGTAGTTTATCCACTAATTTTTTCATTATACTCTATCCGGCAACCTATTGTAAATAGAGAACACACAAATTTACGATTAAATTCACAATATTGGTAATTCAAAATTAACATAAAATCCGCCAAAATCAGAATGAAAGCTCCCTGATTTTGGCGGATTTATTATATTCAAAGCGGATAATCGTAATCCGCTCCGTTACTTACGCGTAACCTTCTTGGAGGTTAAATTATTCGCTTTCCACAGTCGTTCCCTGTACCAGTGTCTCTCCGTTTAAAAGACTTTGAATCTGTGTTTTAATATCTTTAATGGATTCATCATCTAATATAACGACCGATGCGTTTCCGTTACTAGAATAGCAGTATTCACTTCCTCCCTTTCCGGTTGCGCTTGAAGACACAATGTTCCATGAGCCTCCGTCATTTAACTGCATCTTTACAAGGCTTGTTATGTCATTCTGAGCCATGCTGGTATCTACATTGCCCTCTAAACTGCCGATCAGGCTTGCATAACTTGTAAGAATAGCCGGTGATATCGCCTTTTTAATAATCGCCGTCAATACCGCCTGTTGGTTCTTTCCTCTCTGGAAGTCGCCATTGATAAATGCATAACGCTCTCTTGAGAACATCAATGCCGATTCCCCGTCAAGTGTATTATACCCTTCGCTAAAACTCCTGCCATCCATTGCCGTGAATGAATACTCTGAATAAACATCTACACCACCTAATGCATCTACAATATTAATCAATGACGTAAAGTTGACTCTCGCATAGAAATCAATATCTATATCATACAGCTCCTCCATCGTCCCAATCTGAACATCAATTCCAAAGTTTCCTGCATGGGTCAATTTATCCTTTGTTCCGTTGGTCACATTGTCGGCAAATATCAGATAGGAATCTCTTGGTGTGGATACCATCAGTATCTGTCTGGTTTTCGGATTAACGCATACAAGCATATTCACATCACTGCGGCCTGTGGTTGCTATTGAACCATAGTTGTCATTACCGGTAATATAAACAATAAAAGGTTCTTTCGTCACCTTCTTATTAGATGAGCTGACTGATGTCGTTTTCGTCTTAATCTCTTTACTTTCTAAAATTCTGATCTCTTCCGTATACCCTTCATGCATCTCTTCCATGGTTGTTTCCCATGCCGTATTATAGATCAATGCGCCTACTTCGCCGCTATAAAGCGCTTCTACCATTGACCCAAAGCCGTCATAGGTAACGACTGTGATTTCTTTTCCTAAGGTTTCATTAATCTCTTCAATGGCGGCATCAACACTATCTCGACTTAATGAGCTGTGTATCGCAAATGTATAGTCAGCGGCATCCTCCAGTGACTGTGCCGGGTCTTCATCTAAGACAACAACAACAACATTATCAATCTTATAACCCAATCCGGTAATTGATCCCAGCAGATTGTTGGTAATCAATAAATAATAGCTGGCTAAAGCCAAAACGATGCATATCAGAAATGATATGACTTTGCCCGGAATATGGGTTTTTCTCGTAAACTGAGATAAAAATACAAATAGCCATAAAATCAACAGTATCACAGCCACTATAATCAGATATGATACCGGCAGGATATTAAGGATAAGTAAACTACCTAATAGCAAAAGAGATAAAAGCCCCTGAATGATGGCTAATACTTTGCCAAAAATATGTTTGTTCTTTTTCCGCTTGTTTCTTTTCTTCTGGGGGTTTTGGTTACTTCTATTGCCACTATTGCTATTATAATTATTAACCGTTTGGTCCCATGTGTTCATGGTATCTTCCTGATTAACTCTTCTGTTCTTTCCCATTATTATACCTCTTAATTATAGATTTGTTTCTAACATGGTTTCCATTATAGCCATGTATTTGCTAATTGTAAAGAGGAAGTAAATAAAATTTTATGATAAGCGCATCAATTTCCATGATGAATTTTGCTTTACCTCCTGAAGTATCAAAGCCGCAAAAATCGTTTCAGTGCATCTTTCCACGTAGGTAATGCAGTAAATCCTTTTAAAAGCAACTGACTTTTATCAAGACGGCTATTGTGTGGCCTTACTGCTTTCGTAGGGAATTGACTGCTATCCAGAGGGACAACCAATACTTCCATATTGGCTTGCTTAAAAATTTCACAAGCAAACTCATACCAACTGCAAAAGCCCTCATTGGTTACATGATAAATGCCATATTCCTGTGTAAACATCATATTTATTATCAAATCAGCTACATCTTTAGTATAAGTAGGAGAGCCAATCTGATCATTAACGACATTAACCTGACCATTTTCTTTCCCAAGTCTTAACATTGTTTTTACAAAATTGTTACCGTTAACTCCAAATACCCAGGAGATACGCAAAATGAAATATTGGTTCAGTATTTCCTTAACAATTTCTTCACTCTGACTTTTTGATTGCCCATAAACATTGATTGGATCTTTTTTATCATTTTCTTTCCACGGTTGTTCTCCTGTTCCCGGAAAAACATAGTCTGTCGAAAAATATACCATTTTCATACTCAAGCGTTTACATGCCATGGCCAGATTCCTTGTGCCATCAATATTAACTTTAAAGCACTGTTCTTTTTCTTCCTCCGCCCGGTCAACCGCTGTATATGCGGCACAATGAACGAGTATCGATGCTTTCGATTCCTGAAGAAAGCGATCCACATCCTCCGGAATTGTAATATCCAGGTCATCAATATCTATTCCTATAACATCGATTTTATTTTCTTTACAGGCCAAAACCACATCAAAGCCCACTTGTCCATTAACACCGGTAACTAATACCTTCATCTTCCACCTGCTTTCCCTTATAAATTTTTACCATACTGCTTTTTAAAATACTGCCTGTATTCTCCACTGATAATATTTCCCCACCAGTTCTTATGATCTATGTACCACTGAATTGTTTGTATGATTCCTTCATCAAAAGCATACTTAGCTTTCCAGCCCAACTGTTTTTCTAACTTAGATGCATCAATAGCATATCGGCGATCATGACCCGGACGGTCCTTTACATACCGAATTAAACTCTCTGGCCTATCTAATGTTTTTAATATGGTTTTTACAACATCAAGATTCGTCCGTTCATTGTGTCCTCCAACGTTATATACTTCTCCCGGCTGGCCGCTTCTCATAATCAAGTCAATCGCATGACAATGATCTTCAACATGGAGCCAGTCTCTCACATTATCTCCCCTTCCATAAACAGGCAAAGTTTCATTTGCCAACGCTCTGATAATCATGAGAGGAATTAATTTCTCCGGAAAATGATAAGGTCCATAATTATTAGAGCAGCGACTCACGCTCACCGGCAATTTACATGTTCTATAGTATGAGAGTGCAAATAAATCTGCACTCGCTTTAGAACTGCTATATGGACTTGAAGTGTGAATTGGTGTTTCTTCAGTAAAAAATAAATCCTGCCGTTCCAGCGGTAAATCCCCATATACTTCATCGGTTGATACCTGATGGTATCTTTTTATTCCATATTCCCTGGCAGCATCAAGTAATGTGGTTGTCCCAAGAACGTTTGTAATCACAAATGCCTCCGGATTAACAATACTTCTATCAACATGTGATTCAGCAGCAAAATTAATCACGATATCAAACTTTTCTTTCTTAAATAAATCAAAAACTAACTTCCTGTCTGATATATCACCTTTCACAAATGTATAATTGGGCATTTTCTCTGCCCCTTTGAGCGTTTCAAGGTTTCCGGCATAAGTTAATAAATCCAAATTAACGATGTCATCTTCAGGATGGTTCTTTAACATATAGTGTACAAAATTTCCCCCTATAAAACCAGCCCCACCTGTAACTAATATTTTCATAAACCACGTCTCCTCGCTTATATATAATTCGCATCACTTTCATCAAGTAACAGATTATTCATATCTTTTTCAGATAAAACAGGTGTTATATTACCTAGGAATTTCTTCCAATTCACGCCAATCGTAGGGTCATCATATCTGACCCCCCTGTCCAGTTCTTTAGAATATAGATTATCCACTTTATACTCAAACTCAACATTATCTGTCATTGTTAAAAAGCCATGAGCAAAACCTCTCGGTATAAAAAATTGCTTTTTATTTTCAGCGCTTAATTCCACACCTATCCATTCTCTATAAGTCGGAGAACCTTTTCTGATATCAACGGCAACATCAATGACTGTTCCCTTCGTACATCTTACTAGCTTGGCTTGTCCCATGGGCGCATTCTGAAAGTGAAGACCTCTTAATGTTCCTTTCCTGACCGACATCGAATGATTGTCCTGGACAAAAATTGTATCAATTCCTATATCTTTATACTTTTTCTCATTGTATGTCTCCATGAACCAACCTCTGTGGTCACCATAACAATCGGGTTCAATAATTTTTAATCCAGCCAGTTTTGTTTCTGTTACCTTCACAACTTATACTCCTATCGCTCTATATATTTTCCTTCTAACACATTCTTTAAATATTGCCCATATTCATTGTTTTGATAAATTTCCCAAATAGTAATTAATTTTTCTTTGGATATCCAGCCATTTAAATATGCAATTTCTTCAAGACACCCTATTTTTCGATTTTGATGAGTTTCAATTGTTTTAACAAAATTTGTTGCTTCAACCAACGATTCATGGGTTCCCGTATCTAGCCATGTAAACCCCTGACCTAATAACATAACGTCCAATTCACCGGCTTCTAAATAAAGTCGGTTCAAATCTGTTATTTCTAACTCACCCCGAATTGAAGGCTTTAAATTCTTTGCATACTCAACAACACGATTATCATAAAAATATAAGCCCGTCACACAATAATTCGACTTAGCTTTTTCCGGTTTTTCCTCAATTGATATCGCCTTACCTGAAGTATCAAATTCGACCACTCCAAACCGTTCCGGGTCATCCACATAATATCCAAAAACTGTTGCTCCGCTAGTCTTTAATGCTGCCTTCTGAAGCCGTTTTTCTAATCCGTGTCCATGGAATATATTATCTCCCAAAATCATTGCAACTGAATCATGTCCGATAAATGCTTCTCCAATAATAAATGCCTGAGCGAGGCCTTCTGGTTTGGGTTGTACGGCATACTCTAATTTTATGCCAAATTGCTGTCCACCACCTAACAAAGCCTCAAATCTTGGTGTATCCTCAGGTGTGGATATAATTAAAATTTCCCGAATCCCCGCCTTCATAAGAATAGCCAATGGATAGTAAATCATTGGTTTATCATAGATAGGAAGTAATTGTTTTGAGGTTACCTGAGTCAACGGGTACAGTCTTGTACCGCTTCCACCTGCTAATATAATTCCTTTCATATCTCCTGCCAATCACCTTTCTAGTGGGTTATTTCTAATATCGCATTAGTTAAGTCTTTTAGTTTTTCATCTGCGTCATCAAGATTTTTCCCTTTAACCCCCATATAAAACTTTATCTTAGGCTCTGTCCCTGATGGTCTTACGCAGCACCATGCATCATTATCAAGTTCATAATACAGCACATTTGATTTTGGCAATCCGGTATCTGTTTGACTACCGGAATCCAGATCTACTACCTTCCCGGAATAATAATCTCTGATCGCCAATACCTTAAAATCAGCAAAGGTCTCCGGCGGATTTTTGCGTAAGCTATCCATCATGGAATTAATCCGCTCTACACCATCAATACCTTTTAGAGTTATTGATTCAAGCCCCTCTCGGTAAAATCCATACTTCTGATATAAGGATATCATCTGATTCCATAAGGTTGTTTTATGATATTTACAATAAGCAGCCACTTCACATAAAGCCATAACTGCCCCTACCGCATCCTTATCTCTGGCATGCGTTCCCACCAGGCAGCCATAACTTTCCTCCAGCCCAAAAACATATTCATAAGTATGTGCCTGCTCAAATAGTTTGATCTGCTCACCAATATATTTAAAACCCGTAAGGACTTCTATCAACTTAATATTAAAGTCTTTCGCCAACGCATCAACCATATTGGTTGTTACAATAGTTTTGACTAATGCCCCATTATCCGGCAATATCTTCTTAGCTTTTTTCTGACTTATGATATAGTCCGCAATTAACTCTCCCGACATATTTCCCGTAAAGCTGATATATTCATTACTCCGCTCATCCTTTGCATAAATACCAAGTCTGTCGGCATCAGGATCTGTTGCCAGAACAATATCTGCATCAACTTCCTTCGCTAATTTTAATGCTAATTCAAAGGCTTTAGGGTCTTCGGGATTCGGATAACTTACGGTAGAAAAATCGGGGTCAGGCTGCTCCTGCTCTGGTACGACATAAACATTTTTAAATCCCAACTCATTTAAAACTCTTCTCACCGGTAAATTACCCGTACCATGCAACGGTGTATACACGATTTTAATATCATCGGCTGCGGCTTTTATAATTTCCGGATTAATGATTTCTGTTTTAAGAGCATTAACATATAAATCATCTATTTCCGAACCTATCATATGATATAAACCTTCAACTATGGCCGCCTCTTTATTCATTGTTTTTACCTGGCTGTAGTTGGAAATTTGTTTTACCTGCTCAATAATTTCCTTATCTTTAGGGTGGGTTATCTGTGCCCCATCTTCCCAATAAACTTTGTATCCGTTGTATTCTGGCGGATTATGACTGGCCGTTATAACAATACCCGCAATACAGCCTAATTGACGCACTGCAAAAGACAACTCTGGCGTTGGTCTTAAAGAATCAAACACATAGCTTTGGATTCCATTGGCATTCAGACATAGTGCCGCCTCATCTGCAAATTCAGAAGACATATGTCTCGAATCATAGGCTATTGCCACCCCCTTTTTCTGACCCCTTTCCAGAATAATAAAATTCGCAAGTCCTTGAGTAGCCTTACGTACCGTATATATGTTCATGCGGTTTGTTCCTGCACCAATAATGCCACGAAGCCCTCCTGTTCCAAAATCCAGTTCTTTATAAAATCTGTCTTCAATATCTTTCTTGTTTGCCTTAATAGATAACAATTCATTCTGTGTTTTTTCATCAAAATATGGATTTTCACACCAGTTCTTAAAAACATCTAAATAACTCATCAATTCATCTCCATTTCACAATATAGGCTTGGTTATACATAAGTCTTTATCAAAGAACATTTACCCCTGATGCACCTCCACTTTATTTAAGACTTCTAGTATCGTATTCTTTTGAATTCGTTCTTCAAACTCTTCTTTAAGATATATCCTCTTTAACACCATAATAAATACTGGCACCTTCATCACAATCCATGATATACCACAAATTGCTTCGGATAATTTTCTCTGGATAACGGCCACATGCTGTTGCCTTTTCCTCCTGCCAACACTAGACACTTCATAAATAAGCTCTCCTGTTTTTGGTTTAATCTTTTTCTAGTATACCGCCAACTGAAAAAAAAGTAAACAATTTACACAATATTATCACCTATCGCTTGTATTTTCAACAAATTTAGTGTATGCTTTATAGTGCATTTATGCATATTAAAGGAGGTACAATTGAATGAAAAAAACCGCTTTAATTATGGCTGGCGGACGTGGTGAACGTTTTTGGCCCAAAAGTCGAAAAATGCTTCCCAAACAATTTCTTTCACTTACAAATGATGGAAAAACGATGATACAGCTGACTGTTGAGCGTCTTCTTCCCCTAGTCGATCCGGAAGATATTTATATCGCCACAAATAAATATTATAAATCATTAGTGCAAGAACAGCTGCCGATGATCCCCGAAGAGAATATCTTATGTGAACCGGTGGGCAGGAATACGGCACCTTGTATCGGTCTTGGTGCCATACATGTTGCTTCAAAATATGAAGACGCATTAATGATTGTATTACCTTCGGATCATTTGATTAAATCTAATGACATTTTTTTGCAAACATTATCTGATGCCTGCGTAGTCGCAGAAGAAGGAGCTAATCTTGTAACAATTGGAATTACCCCTAATTATCCTGAAACCGGCTATGGTTATATTAAGATGAATCCCAGCACCAAGAATCAACAGGCTTTCTCTGTCGAACAATTTGCCGAAAAGCCTGATTATGAAACTGCAAAACAATATCTGGAATCTGGCTGCTATTTTTGGAACAGCGGCATGTTTATTTGGAAAATATCTACGATACTTGATAATATCTCCAAATTCCTGCCTGACACTTATCATGGGCTTATGGAGATTAAAGATTCGATTGGAACCAGCGGCGCACAGCATATACTTGAAACCATATTTCCCGGTTTTACATCCGAATCTATTGATTATGGCATTATGGAAAAAGCCGATAATATTTATATAATCCCCGGGATTTTTGGGTGGGATGATGTGGGTTCGTGGCTGGCCATTGAACGAATCAAAGGTGTTGACTCAAATAGAAATGCCATCTCCGGCAATATCGTTGCTATTGATACAAATAATTGTATCATTGAAGGTTCTGATAAATTAATAGCTTCTATTGGTGTAAAAGACATCATTATTGTTGACACTGAAGATGCAACTCTCATTTGTCATAAAAACAAATCTGGAGATATTAAAAGGGTACTTGAACAATTAAGAAATGAAAATAGAGATAACTATTTATAGAAGTAAATGAAATTATTATGGTATAAAGGAAGGATTAATTTATGAAATCAGCATTAATTACAGGCATTACAGGACAAGATGGCTCTTATTTAGCAGAATTATTACTAGAACAAGATTACACGGTCTATGGCATTATGCGTAGAAAAAGCGTTGTAGATTATGGTAATGTCGAACACATCAAAGACAAAATCAATTTTATTTATGCAGATATGACAGACGTTATCTCATTAATTAATGCTATGAGAATCTCTCAGGCAGATGAGGTTTATAATCTGGCCGCACAGTCATTTGTAGGCACAAGCTGGGAACAGCCTTTGGCAACTGCTGATATTGATGCCCTGGGTGTGGCTAACATTCTAGAGGCAATACGAACAGTAAAACCGGAAGCACGCTTTTATCAAGCCTCTACATCAGAGATGTTCGGGTTAGTACAGGCTATTCCGCAATCCGAAACCACACCGTTCTATCCAAGAAGCCCTTATGGTGTTGCCAAGCTTTATGGTCATTGGATAACGAAAAACTATCGTGAAAGTTATCATATGTATGCTTGCAGCGGTATTTTGTTTAATCACGAAAGTGAACGTCGCGGCAAGGAATTTGTTACCCGCAAAATCACCGATGCAGTCGCACGGATTAAATTAGGCATTCAAGATCATTTAGAATTGGGTAATATGGATTCAAAACGTGATTGGGGACATTCAAAAGATTATGTTAAGGCTATGTGGTTAATGTTACAGCAAAAGAATCCGGATGATTACGTTATTGCCACCAACGAAACGCGTACAGTTCGTGAGTTTGTGGAGATTGCTTTTAAACATGTGGGCATTGATGTTGAATGGTCGGGCACTGGTGTTGACGAAATTGGCAAAGACAAAGCAACCGGAAAAACCGTTGTTACAATCAATCCTGTATTTTTCCGCCCGGCAGAAGTCGATATCTTAATTGGGGATCCAACTAAAGCAGAAACGAAGCTAAATTGGAAACGTGAATTCTCTTTTTCCCAATTAGTTGAAAAAATGGTCAATAATGATTTAGCTTTAGTAAAAAGCGAAATTAAAATCTTAAAACTTTAAAGGAATGATAACTTATGAAAGCTTTAATTATCGGCGGTGCCGGCTTTGTCGGCAAGTATCTGATTAATCATTTACTGGCTTATTATGATTGGGGCATTTTTGTAACAAAAATGCCCCATGAGAAAATGTCATCTGATCAGATAACTATTAATGATTTAGATATCCTCAATGAACCGGCTCTCTTAAATTTATTAGAAGAAATAAGACCCGACTATATTTTTCATTTAGCGGCTCAAAGTTCTGTAGCTCTTTCATGGGATAAACCTAGCTTAACAGTGGATATCAATATAAAGGGCTGTCTTAACCTTTTAAATGCTGTTAAATCTCTCGATTACAACCCAAGAACACTTCTCATCGGTTCAGGTGAAGAATATGGCCGTATACATCTGGATGAGACACCTGTCCATGAAGAAGTGCTGCCAAGGCCCGGTAATATCTATGCCGTTACAAAAGTCTGCCAAAGTATGATTGGTCAGATATATGCGGATGCGTATCACCTTGATATTATCATGGTACGGGCTTTCAATCATATCGGACCTAGTCAGTCATCACAATTTGTTGTCTCCGATTTTTGCAGGCAGGTGGCAGAAATAGAAAAGGGACTAAAGGAACCTATCCTTAAAGTCGGCAATCTGCATGCAAAAAGAGATTTTACAGATGTGAGAGATGTTGTCAGGGCCTACTGCCTGCTTATGGAGAAAGGAAAATCGGGGGAATTATATAATGTTGGCAGCGGTTCTGCTTTAGAGATTAGTGAAATATTAAATCTCATCCTTTCAATGTCTGACAAAGCAATCACGGTTACGGTTGATGCCAATAAATTACGGCCCATAGATATTCCTATTATTCAGGCAGATATTACGAAACTTCAAGCTGTTACGGGATGGGAACCCACAATTCCTATTGATCGAACCATCACAGATACATTGAATTTCTGGAGAGGGCTACAATTATGAGGAGTAAAAAGATAGTTATATTTCTTCTGGTTTTTACACTTTCGCTTAGTAATATCACCACTGTTTTTGCTTCAGAAGTATCAGTACCGGTTACAGTAGGAGATATGTCGTAAGCCGATTCATTGCCTCATTGGTATGACCAACGGACCCGGCGCTACAATTAAATCGAAGCAAAATAGAAAATCGCCACATTCATATGGTTATTTTCTATTTTGTATTTAATTTCCCAAAGCATTCTTCATATACGGTGGATTAGATAGTTTTTCTCTCTACAAATTTTATAACCAACTGGACTATTACAAATCCCATAACATCTCCAAAAATAGTCAGTACTCTTAAAACAACTAAGGATAATACAATCGCCTCTTGATTTAGCACCTCACCGGTTATCGCCATCATGACAGCCTCTTTAATACCAATACCTGCCGGAGCTCCGGGGGTAATAAATCCAATGAGCCAGGATAATATATATGCACCGCAAATATACACAAAGATATCTGTGCTTATATCCTGTTTTAAAATAAACACCAGAACAATCATATATGAAAGACTTAATATAAAAGTAGAAATCACGTAATATAAAACACATCCAATTAGTGAAAGAATATTCTTCTTTTTAAAAATATTAAAAAAGCGTGTCAGGAATGCCCTAAATTTATCTTTAAAACGCAATATAACGACTATGGTCCCCAAAATTATTACAGCAAACGCTATCATCACTAACATTATAAAAGTATCTCTATAGGTTATGAAAATCTCCATAACGGCTCCCTGAAGGAATACTACGGATAATAATAGAGCTGAAAAAACCATCATTATAATTTCCAATGCCGTAGCAAATGCTACATCCGTATGCCTTATCCCCATTCTGTTTGCCAGATCATTTCTCCCAACATACTGAAAAACATTTCCCGGTAAATATTTTAAAATATTTGATTTTGTATATACACTGACTGCTTCTTTAAATGGGATAGATACACTCGATAATATATATACCAATTTTCTCCAAGGCAAGCAGTTCAATATTACAATACTCGTTATTATAATTATAGCTATGACAATTGGAAGAATGTTCCCTTTCTTAAGTAGAAGAGAATAGTCTATATCTGTTTGAAATAATTTTTTTATTACAAAAAGTATCGCTATAGCAGTAATTACATTACCTATTAGTTTAAGATATTTCTTCATCTTCATCTAAACGATACTCCATCTTCTTCACTCTGTATTGTATATCTTCAAGAATTTTTCTATTTGCTGAAATCACATCTGCCTGAAGACCAACAATACTTGTCATAACGCCAAGAATAATCATCATACTCGCCAATATTAATGATTGTATATGACCATCACCCAGTCCCTGAAAAAAGAAAAACAAAAATCTTACCCCAATTCCTATTCCTATAATCAACAAAACGATACCCACTGTTATAAAAAATTGCAATGGTTTATACATTAAAAATGCACGTATAATTGTTAACATAGATTTCTTCACATAACCAAACATACTATTAAACAATCTTGATTTTCTCAATTCAGGATTTGTTCTAATGGGCACAGACATAATGGCAATCTTATTCCGCCCTGCCTGTACGATTGTCTCAAGCGTGTATGTATATTCATTGATAACGTTCATCCGCATAGCCGCTTCCCTGCTATACGCTCTGAATCCACTGGGGGCATCAGGAATATCTGTTTTGGATGCTTTTCTCACAACCCAGCTGCCAAAATGCTGCAATCTTTTCTTGAGAGGGGAAAAATGTGCTGTCTGGTCAATAGGTCGCTCTCCGATCACAATATCGGATTTCCCTTCTATAATTGGTCTTACCAGTTTTTCGATATCTTCCCCACAATATTGATTGTCGGCATCTGTATTCACAATGATATCTGCTCCGTTTCTTAAGCACGCATCCAAACCTGCCATAAAACCTTTTGCTAAGCCCTTGTTGGCTTTAAAGTTTACAACGTAATTAACTCCCCACCGTTTAGCAACTTCAACAGTAGCATCTTTACTGCCATCATTAATAATTAAATATTCAATTTTATCAATACCCTCTATTTGTTCGGGCAAATCATTCAATGCTATTTCCAAAGTATCAGCTTCATTATAGCAAGGAATCTGTATGATTAACTTCATTTTTATCTCCTTTTTTCGTATATTTATTCTTTTCCTTTCCTATATTGGTTGAATCAATCAGGTAGTGCGGTCTTCTTTTGACCTCATAATAAATCCTGCCAACATACTCACCTAACACACCAATGGAAATCAATTGGATTCCTCCTATTAATAATATAGCACTAACCGTCGTAAAATAGCCCGGCACCGAAATGCCATGAATTATAATCGGGACCAATATAATGATGATATAAATCAAGCTTATAAACATTGAAAAAGCACCCAGGCAGAAACATAATCGAAGCGGTTTATTATTAAAAGATAACAGACCATCAATTCCATATGATAATAGACTCTTAAAAGACCATTTACTCTCTCCTGCGGCTCTTTGTTGATTCTCATACTCAATTGTTGTTTCCTTAAATCCTATCCATGAAAATATCCCTTTTGAGAATCTGTTGTACTCCGGTAATGCCAGAATGGCATTCACTGCCTTACGGCTCAGCAAACGAAAATCACCGACACCATCAACAATTTCCACATCAATCATGTGATTTACAAGCTTATAATATATCTTTGCGAACAAAGTACTTCTTCTGGCATCACCTGTCCTGTTTCGTTTTGCTATGACCTGATCATACCCCTCCCTACAAACATCAATCATCTTCGGAATCAATTCCGGTGGATGCTGTAAGTCAGCATCAATAATCACCACCATATCACCGGAGGCATACTGAAGCCCTGCAATCATAGCGGCTTCTTTTCCAAAGTTACGGCTAAAAGATATATACTTCGTATGATGGTCTTTCTCCGCAAGGCTTTTAATGATATCTATTGTTTCATCCTTACTTCCATCATCAATGAAAATCAGTTCGAAATTATAACCTTTTTCTTCACTGTTACCTAAAAGTATTTTTAATAATTTATTGTGGGTTTTCACCACCACCATGCTTTCATTATAACACGGTATAATTACTGATAACAACATATTAATCCTTCCAGTCATATTAAATTAATACGACTTAACTCCTATTGTAATTCCATCTAGTTCCATAATATTTAATTTTGTATTGACAGCTGACTTATCCAGAAAGACAAAAATAATATCATCTCCTACTGAATCATTTTCAATTTCATATAAATAATTGCCCATTTGTTCCAAAACAGCAGCTTCATTAACCCTTGCCGTATAAAAATAATTAATAGTCATATTATTTTCACTGGCATAGTATGCAAACGAATAGAGTAAAGGCAGGTTTTCTTTGATGTTTTCGTAAGGAATAAAAACAATATGCTTATATTCCTTAGTCAAAGCCCCCCATTTATCCGAAATCAACAGCGAATTAAATGTTTCTGCATTTTTAATCCAACTACTACAATGCATGGCTATAGTACTAATATCATAAATTTGTAAAATAATAAAAAAACTTAAAATTGCTATTTTTATAGTATCTCTTTTCAATTTGCACAGATATCTTATCACGCAGAACATTATAAGATAACCTATCGGCCAAATAAATCTTCCGGATGCCCTGAATATAGATAACGCAGAATATATGATTTGCGGATAGGGTATTACAAACAAAATTTTATCATTGAAGGTTATCGTAGGACTAACCGCCAAAATAGCAAAAATAGCAAACACGGCAGTTAAAGAAATTGTAAGGCTAATACTCTCTTGATTGAGCCATCGCTTCTGTTTGATTTTCATACCTATCCAGACAATCAACGAAATAGTAACCATGCAAATCATTCCAAATCCCAGATATCCAAAGCCTTCCCCTTGACCATCTCTTGCCGCCAATGCGGGCATAATTCTCGAAAACCCACTCCGAATCGGATTCCATAATGCATTCAGATTTGCACTATAATATCCAAGTCCTCCTTCAGACAGTCCTCCGCCTGCCCCAAAAGCACCAAACAAAAACAATATTAAAAGTGCTGATACTACAGATGAAATGCCTACAATTAATGCATTCTTAATTTTCTTCGTCTCCAGAAACTCGTGCAAGTAAAAACCGCCCATGATAATAATAATCATAGGTACATAGTATATATGCACCAATTCTCCAATGCACAATAGAAACATCCAGGCTAACAGTTGTCTTTTAAGCGAATTAAAATATGATCTATATACCCAAATAGCAATGGCCAGTAATATAATCCAATGCCCGGCCAAGGCTGTATGTGAATACATTCTCTGAAATATAAATGGGGAGAAACTAAAAAAGACCGAACCTATAATACATATATATTTGTTCTTCGTAAATTTCTTAATAACAACCGATGCAATTCCACCTGTCATAAAAAAACTAAATACTCCCCAGATGCCAAAATATTGAAAAGTTTCCGGCAATATGGGAGATAATATTTTAAATAAAACCGCAAATATTGGAATGGAATCCGTAAATATAATACTTAGCTTGAATGGATATAATATTCCTTCAATTAATCCAAATTGAAGCTGCCAAGGTGAACTTCTATAAAAACGCCAACCTAAATAATGTTGAGTTATATCCCCTCCCTGCATTAACCAACTATCATTTGTAACATCTAACACTTGCACATCATAAGTTAAAAGAAATATGATAACCCCTATCATACCACTTACTATAAATATACAGACGCTTTCTATAAAGTCAGAATGTTTATCAATGTTCTCCTTAACTTTTAGCATTATTAGTCTCCCCTTTCCTATAAAATAAATGAGTTTATTCGAATAAAGACTGACCGTTCAAACCTCCAATGCCAGACTCAATCCATCTTAATAATTGTAACACTAGTGATCTTAATTTGTGTTCCCGCATTAGCAAATAGTCGGAATTCTATATTAGTAGTTTCGTCAACCAGCCTAAAGGGTAAAGTAATAATAGTGCTAGTTTCTTTATCAACATCTTTTGACACTAATTCCTGATACGCTATTCTAGAAGAATTACTATATATATCAATATGACCTATATTGTCTTGTGTGTTTTCTGTAAGGCTAATCTCATAATTGAGAGTGTATTCTCCCTCACTCAATGTTATATAAGGACCATATGCCAAAAACCGATCCATCAAAATACTTTCCTCTTCATTGTTGATGAAAAGCGCGTTTAAATCTATATTAAGCTGCTGTCCAGATTCATTAGCCACGTTCTTATGGGAATAAAACAACTGGCGTGAAGCTGCGTTAACTTTTAAATCTAATATTTGATTTTTATTAAATATTACGGGATCTAAATTAGACGAAATAAGGTAACTGTTTTCCATATTATCCATATCGTTTTCTACTTCTTCTTTGTCTATACTTATTAGCGGGGTTTCCTGAAAGAGAAATTGAATAGAACCACGATAACGTTCAGAATTTTCAGTTTTCAAAAAAACACTTTTTACCTGATCACTTGGAATATAATTAAGAAGCTCTGCTATTGAAACATTATATTCATGACCATTAAGAAAGTCTTTAAGTGTTTGATTGCTATTGTAAAAAAAATAGCAAATACAAAGAATAAATGGCACGACTAAAAAATTTCTCCTTCTATAAAAAATGCTTCCCAAAATTATTATGCTCACAATGATTGTTACACCTAAGGCGTAGCTTATATTTGTTCTATAGTAGTTGTTAGAAAGACTAACAGCATTTAGCACATTAAAATTTTCAAAAGAACCAATTTCAAATGTATACTTTGTTATTAGAAAAGTACATGCAAAAACCAAAACACTTCCAATAAGTGGTTTAAGATACTTCTTCTTGTTCTCTATTAATGCCATCATACCAGTGCCCGAAATAACAGCTACAAGAGTTTCATTATAACGCCCATATACAAGATGATCGATTCGTACAGGCTTAATCATAAATATAGCACTGATAATTATTGTAAATATAGTGGATAGTAATAAAAAGAAATAAACTTCATCATAATGATGACTTTCCGACGGTGGTTCTAATTTTTTCTTAATTATTGACTTGATCCACTTAATCGTTTCTGCTAATAACTTGTAAGTTCCAATGTAGAACAGCAGAAAAGTTGCCGCTCCAAGATAGAAAATCTGTCCGGACAGCGCTTTTATAAGTGATTTTATTCCACTGAAAGTAAATAATAGTTTTACTTTTTCTAGTTGAGAAGAAAAGTCATTACCTACTATTTCCCCAGATAAACCATATAAATTGTTGATTAAATCTTCTTTAAGGAAATTAGAAAGGACTAAGCATATCACACAGGTTGCTGCAAACGAAAAGAATTGCCTAACAGTAATTCTTTTCAAGCAAAGCATACAGAATATTATTAATATTGCTGAAACTAAAACTCCCAGCATTCTCTGATGTACCATATATGCGTAGCAAACACATGCGCCAAATGCTATAAAGCGCCATATTTTTGCATCAATATGTAGCTGTATAAATAAAAGTACAGCTACTGAAAAAATAAGCATAAGAAGGGTCTCAGGCCACGCAATCTTTGATTGTATCAGATATGATGAGTAGCACGAAAAACAAAAAGCACATAGTTGACATAGTATTGGATTCGCTTTGGAGAATAACCTTTTGAATATTTTATAGTTTACAAAAAATCCCAAAATCACAAATATAATATTAAGTATAATTGCAGAGCGGTAAATCATAATCGGATCACTAAATAGCTTCAGCAAAGGGACTAAAAAGAAAGAGTATCCATAAGAATAGTAGGCTATTCCTTTCATTACATCGCTCCAGTCATATCCAATCATATAGGCTGCATTTCCCCAATAGCCTAATTCATCATTGAATACAAACGGTAAATACACTCGATTAATATTTTGCACATATATAGTTATCAATAAAACACTAAAGAAACATAGAAATATTTTTTCTTTATAATCCCTTATAAATTGCATTTTCTCATCTCCCAAATAAATATTCTTTAATTTTCAATATCATTATTCACGCCGTTCACTATGAAAGTTCCACTTCATTAAATACTTCATCATCGATTGCATAAAAATTTTAATACCCTTTAAACTTCTTGTATTCTCTCGTTTCCACTCATGATAAACATAATAACCCGGGTGAAATACTATCTTATATTTCCGTCTGACTTTTCTTGACAAATCAGCATCTTCAAAATACATAAAGTACCGTTCATCAAATCCATTGACCTCTCTGAATACTTCTGTACTTATGATAAAAAAGCAGCCTGTACTTGAATCAATAACTGTTGGTTTACTCTTACGTTCATTTTCACACGTATATATTTTTCTATAGAAATAAAATGGCTTAAATTTACTTAAAATAACAAACCTAATATTAGGATCTCTTTGCGGTAAAAATTGTTCAGAGCCGTCAGGATTTAATATTTTAGGTGTTATCATCCCAATATCACTATTTCTTTCTAAAACGGTACATAATGCTGTGATAACATCATTATCAATAATTATATCCGGATTAATGACTGTATGGTAGTCAGATTCAATATGATTTAAAATATAATTATGACCGTATCCAAAACCCCTGTTAGTTTTACTTTTAAAAACATAAATGCCGAAATATTCTTCTATGATGGCTAATGTATTATCAGTTGAAGCATTGTCAAATATATATAACTTGAAATCTATGCCTCGTGTATTTTTTAATATTGCATCAAGACAATCTCTTATGATTTCCCCATTATTGTAAGTAACAATACCACCTGAAACTTTTCTTTTACTCATTTTGGCTCTCCGCATCTGATACTGTAAACTCAATTTTTGATATTGCGAGTCCCAACTGTCTCGTATCAGCACTTCCATAGTCGCTTGGACTCCATAATCACTTTCTAAAGCAACAGCGTTATTTCCCTTAATAATAAACTTCTCAGGTAATTCAATGCTTATCTCTTTACCGTTATTTTCATCATTAATTATCATCTGCCCGACATATTCATTATTTAATCCATCCAACATTTATCAAATATTTCTTCATATTTTTTGTACTCTTTCTGTTTATTATCGCTAAATCCAGCCGTACTATCTGGCTTAAACAGGACAATTAAGGTTTGAAGAATCAGTTTTAAATCTTTTACCAGACTGTAATTTTCAATATACAATAAATCCAGAATCAGTTTATATTTGGGAGAAGTATTATATTTACCCGCTATCTGTGCATATCCGGTCAGTCCTGCTTTAACTCGCAATCTATATGCAAATTCAGGGAATTCCTTAGTGTACATATAAATATTTTCAAGCATCTCAGGTCTGGGTCCGACAAGACTCATATCACCTTTTAAAATATTGAAGAATTGAGGCAGTTCATCTAATCTATATTTCCTTAAAGTTTTACCAACCTTCGTTATCCGGTCATCCTCTTCTGTCGCCGAATAGTTCTCAATATTTTCTTTCATTGTCCTAAACTTATACACATAAAATATTTTTCCATCCTTTGTCGCTCTTTGCTGCTTAAATATAACCTTTCCCCCATCACCTAATTTTATGCTAATCATACAAAAAACAAATATGGGGCTGGTAATAATTAGCGCCGACATCGAAAAAACAATATCCATCACCCGTTTAAATGTTTTTTGCTCAAAGGACATTTCTTTTACCGGTGCATTAATTAAAGAAATGTCATCTAAAATAACATGTTTTGAACTAATCTCAGCAATGTCAGAAATTTCCGGGTTAAAATAGATATGACGCATATTCCTGTAGCAAAATTCAGCAATCTCTGTTCTTTCCCTAATCGGCACATTATAAATAAAGACCGTATCACACGCTAATATACAGTCTTTAAGTTTTACAGATCGGTAGTCTACAATCATATTTATACAATATTGCTTTTTAAAAGCACCAACAGCATGAGCTATTTCTACAAAGCTTTCTTTAGATGAGGTAATGATGCAGCAGCTTTCAGGATCATTAATTGTAAAAAAAACCGCATTACCTCCATAAGCAAAACCAATGATGATTAAAACCTGAATAATTATCACCAGTATTAAAATACTAATATTTTCAAATCTGAATTCTAATCCGGTCGCAATATTTGTATTCATAATAGACAACTGAATATAAGTGACTATATCAGTGATTACTGTAGCCAGTGATAAAGATGAAATAATCGGCTTGCTTTTCCGCTTGCCAATGTCATACCCGCCATAAGCCGCAATCATAACCAGACCTAAAACAATAAATGTTACCATTGTAACACCTGCCGTTCTGGATAATCTTAATAGCTGCCTGTTTGTAATCCCCATCATTAGAAAAAAACTGACAAATATGCAAATATACAATGACATTTTTAAAAGAAAAACAATTGTTTTTTCGAATTTCTTTAAAATATTTTTCATCATTTATCCTCCTTACCCATTGTACATTATCTCAATCATCTGGTCAAACCTTTCCATAATATTATCCCATCTATAGTGTTCGTCTATGTATCTTTTGGCATTTTGAGACATGATTTGATAAATATCGGAATTGTTTAAAAGATAATTGATGGCACTTTCAAATTCAAGAAAGTTTCCATAGTAGAGGCCGCCATTGCTTTTCATACAATGTCCCTTTAAGACTTCGCAGTCCCCATTAACAATAACCGGTACAGACTCTGCCATGGCCTCCAGTACAGAGATAGACAAGCTTTCAAACTTAGAGGGCAGCATCAAGGCTTTTGCTCCTTTTATTCCATTAAACTTATCCATATCACTTACAAATCCAAGATTGATAATATCGGGATGTTTAGGAATATCAATCTCCGCCTTACCCATTAAAACCAGTTTCAGATTGCTGGGATTGCGCTGTTTATATTTCATAAAGTAATTAAACAACCGTGGGCAGTCCTTGCCCAGATCAATTCTTCCCACATATATCAAGTAATTATCTATCCTATATTTCTTTTTAAATTCAACTTCACTGGCATTATATGGCACATCAACACCAACACCCATAACATCACACGGCTTATCCCTGATATCAAATTGATTCTGCACAAGTAATTTTTCTGCTTCCGTAAGAAATATATAAGTTTTAGGCATTTTAAAAATAGCATCATACATTTTAAAGTGAATATACGGTTCCTGATGTGCAGTAGGAATAAATATAGCTTTATCCGCAACAATCGGCATACTTCTGACAGCTGTATAATATAGGTAAGTCACAACAATAAAAACATCATAAGCATCTTTATGTTCTTTTAAATACTCAATGAGTTGGGGAGTATAAGGTCCCATTGCATCAATCCATTCATCGGCCCTTTCAGGGGAAGCATTAAGGCTATGAAGCATTTCCGCATTCAAAGCAGAAAATATACTTTGGTCGCGTTCATGTTCAACCGGAAATCGCCGGACATTGACACCATTAATCTTGTCAATTCCAACCTTATAATGATTCCTCCATGTCATATAATCCAATGCGCATGTTGTCAGAACCTCTACATCATATTTTTTGACCAATCGCTCGGCTATTTGTCTTGAATATAATTCAGAACCGCCATTCACTTCCAATCCGTATCGTTGATTAATAATCGCTATCTTCTTTTTCACTTTGGCTAACCTTCTTAAAAAATTTAATATATTTATCGACAATGATATCCCATGAAAAATTGCTTTTTACAAAATCATAGCCCTGAAGACCCATTTGATTGGCGGTTTCTGTATTCTTTAAAAAATAATTAACACAACCCTCAAATTCAAAGTAGTCATTAAAGTAAAGACCGCCGCCGGCTGTGCTTGCAAAATGCTTTGTAACCTTACACTGCTCATGAACAAGCACGGGCCTTTTACACAGCCAACTTTCCATGATAACCAATGAAAAACTTTCATTTTTTGAGGGCTGACATAATAATAAAGATCCGCTATAAGCATCATACTTATCCTGCATAGGTACAAATCCCAAATCAATCACTTGGGGTTTTGCCAAAGATGGAATTTCAATTTCACCCCCACCAATTAATATAAGCTTCAAATCATTTAAATTTCTCTTCTTATACTCACCAAAGTATCGAAGCAGTGTATCGACATTTTTACCTGCGTCCTTGCGCCCGGCATATAAAATATAGGGATAATGAATATTATATTTCTCTATAAATCTCTGCTTATCTCCCGAAATCTCTGTTTCAAGACCAATTCCCAAAACAGCTGTTTCCATATGAGATAAATCATAAATTTTGTGAGCAAGTACAGATTCCGGCTCTGCATTAAACGCCATTGCTTTGACCGAAGAAAAAACTTCTTTAAATCGCCGCATATAGGCATAGTTTTCATCATGCAGGCATGGGATTAACACTGATTTTTCCGGACAGACCTGCGCACCATAATAGGTTGTACCAAACATATAGGGAATAAAAACAAACAGCTCGTAAGCTTCCTGATTTGATTCGATGTAGTCGTATAAATCCTGACTATTGACCATTTCCTCTAAAAATATATCTTCTTCATTTTGAGAAATAGGTAAATTATTCATCAATTTTAGATTGACTTTATGAAACGTTTCTGTGGTTCTTCCATTCACCTTGAATCGCCGTACCTTCAACCCCATGACTTCACAAACGCCCGCCGCAAAATAATTTACATTCCAGTCGGCACTCAATTCTTTGACACAGGTTGTCAATATTTCCAGTGCTACACCCGCTGATGATAAATGGCTTGCTAATCCTCTAAGCTCCATTTCTGCACCACCAGGTATATTTTCATCAAACCAAGGTATTATAAATGCTATTTTTTTCATCCTTGTTCTCCTATATACTTCTCAAGATATTTCACGAATTGTTTTCTTATATTTTCATAAGTAAAATCATTTAAACGACTAGTTTGCCCATCAATAATTGACTGCCTTAAAGCTTCGTCCTTTACTACTTTATCTATCAGCTTTGCAATGACCAATGGATCCTTATCATCCACCAACACACCACTTCCTCCAAGAGTAAAAGGGACTGCCGTACTATTATAAGCAATGATGGGAACCTTAAAAAACATGGACTCAACCAAGGGTACGCAAAAGCCTTCATGTTCACTCATACATAAGAATATGTCAGCAATCTGATAATAAGCTAATATTTCGTCAAATTTAATATGATCTGTAAAGTAAACATTGTCAAGCTCTAAATTCTCTACATATTGTTTTAACTTCTCATAGTATAAGTTTCCTTGACCACATGAGCCTACCAAAAAGAGCCTTGCCTTAGAGTCACAATACTTCTTATAATAATAAAAGGCCGCTATGATATCCTCCTGCTTTTTATTAGGTGCTATCCGCCCTGTAAATATGATATTGGTGCACTGGTCGTTATACCGCTTAATAATTTTCGCACTTGGCTTCTGCTCATAATCACTAAAGGGAATCAGAATAGGCATCACGTCAATTGGACATTGATAGCCGAGGCTTACCAAATCATTTTTATTAAAATCAGAATCTGTCAGACAATAATCCGCCTTATCTGCAAGATATTTGGCATCCTCCAAAGCCCACCTGATATTCCTTGCAACAAACAAATCATAACCTTGGAAATATTCCGGAGGCGTTATATTATGATAGATGATAATCTTATGACCAGGTAATTTTGTTATCTCATGATTTAACCTACTTCCTGTAGATAAATGATATAGAATGATATCGTCCTTTTTTAAATCCGGAAGTTCACCAATATCCATAGCTATTTTTGAGTTCGCCAAAAGCCCAATGTTCTCCGCATAGATCCCTGTTTCATATCCCATGGATTCTATTACAGTACGTAAAGCTATTGTGTGATTTCCTATAGCATCTCCATAAGCCAGTGTCGGTAGCAATTGTAATATTTTCATTAACTTTATCCTCTCAGTAAATATAAATTATTTATTTTCTTCAAGTCGTTTTATTTTTTTACTCAACTGCTCAATTTGAGTGGTCATCTGCTCCTGTGTTAACGTTAAACGTTCTATTTCTACCTCTTTTTCATCAATATATGCATTTACCATATTCATTGTCTTGACCATATTGAAATTAAATATATTTTGATCACCAACGATAGGATCTATATGAAATTTAATTAATCTTCTTATGATTTTTTTTATAAGAGTCACAAATTTTTTAAAAATATTACCCGAAAAAGAAATTGCATGATCAGGTGCCATATTCCATGAATGGTTAATGGAAACTATTTCTTCATAAAAGGCTCTCTTATTAAAATAATTCAGAGACATTCCTTCCATATTTACTTGGCAATCATCAAAACTCAATAAATCATTCGTATATCCATTCTCTTTTATTTCTTTCCGAATTTCCTCTAATATACTTTCAACATCTATCTTATTTTTTCTTTCTTCCATCTTTTCTTCCATCTTTTCCTCCGTTTTTTCCTCTTTTCATCTTTTCATCATTGCTTGTACCCTACAATTGCATAATCCTGGCTGCCGAAAAGTGTATCTGACACACATTTCATACTTTCATTAAACTCCTGCAGATTATCAATATTTGCTCCTGAAATTGGCGGTATTTCTATCGGCAGCCTGCTGCTTTCAGTGTATAAAATCTCAATCTTAGAGAAGCCTGCTTTTTCAAGATAATACTGGACAGTTAGTGGGTGTACCGGCTTTGTGTGTGATGGATCTATATAAAAGGCATGTGTGTATATAGCCAAGGATGTAGGGTTAGGCGTTTCCATAATCATAACACCGCCATTATCAAGTGCCTCATACGCCAAATGACACAGACTGATGATTTGATCCTCTGCCAAGTGTTCAATTAACTGCCCCGCAAAAATTCCCCCAATATTTTTTTGATTTTTTAAATATTCTATCGCATCACCTTGAACCGCATCTAACTCATTGATTCGACAATATTGAACAAACTCGTCATAGGAATCTACACCTGTAGCCGGAATATTATTTTCTCTTAAAAGCTCTAAAAATTCCCCGCGACCGCAGCCCAGGTCAATAACATGCTTCTTATCAATAAAATATTTTAAATATTGCTCTTGAACAGTCTTAATATGCTCTCTTGAACCACGGAAATGATTTTCAAAGTCAAAATAATCAATAGATTTATATGGCGTTTCTAACGGCTCTTTACTTACTTTGTCTATAGACTCAATATTCGGAGCTTTAACCCCTTCGGACATTTTTTTAACCAATTGTCTGGAATACTGATCTAATTTAATATTTGCAGCTGCTGCCTCCGCTTTAAATTCAGCTATTTGGCCACGGAAAGCTTGTATCTCGGCATTGTTATTTCTAAGATTTTCCTCTATGTTGCTGTTCTGCTCAGTAAGTGTTCCTGTCATGTTAGTATGTTGATTCAATTCTACTCGAAAAGCTTCCAATTGTTTGTTACTATTTCGTACATTCTCTTCTACAATGACTAGGCGTTTATTAAAATCACTATCTGTTCTTTCAATTTTCTCCTCTAGAATATCTATTCGTTGCTTAAAATCACTTTTCATTTCTTCGATTTTATTTTCCAGCATCTCCAATTTTTTAAAAATGCCCATACTTATCCACCAACTTTCCAGACATGATCAATTCGACAAATACCCACATCACCTAAAACTGAATACATCTCAAACTTCGCCGCCTTTTTGTAATAATCAATTGGTGTTCCATCTTCTGTTTCAATCGCTATATCTACCAAGTATTCCCCTCCTAGTAAATTAACTCTGTCCAAATTTATCTCAGCGATTCCATCTTTAGACAGCTCAAAAGGGTTTAATTGATCAATTTTTGTATTTGTTCCATAGCATTGTATCCCATCCATGGTAAATATGCCAATCCCGACAACCACATTGTCTACGGCTTCAAAAGTTCGATAGTCAACACATATTTTAACAGCTTCACCGGTGACAAACACTTGCTTCTTCTCGCCTTCTTGATTGCTCAATGTGACATGGTTAATTCGAATCTTGCCATTTCCCCATCTATTGGCTATTTCTTCTTTTCCATCTTGCCCGGTCTTTGCTTTCTGCTCTCCCCGATTTTCTTGTTCAACCTGCTTTTTCTGCTCTGCCTGATTTTCTTTTTCAATAATATCTTGCCTTTTTTGCCCCATGAAATCCATGTAAGCCGGGTGTACTTCTCTTGGCGGACCTTCCTCTTTTATCATGCCATCCTGCAGCCATATCGTTCTATCGCAAATCTGCTCTATTTGTCCCATAGAATGAGATACAATGACGATTGTCGTTCCCTGTGCCTTAATTTCTTTAAGCTTATTGAAGCATTTCGCCTGAAAGTTTACATCGCCAACCGCTAATATTTCATCAATCAACAAAATATCGGCATTAACATTAATCGCAACAGAAAAAGCGAGGCGCATATACATCCCCGATGAATAGGTTCTGACAGGATTATCCAAAAAATTTTCCATTTCAGAAAAACTAATAATATCTTCCAGACGCTCATCTATTTCCTTGTGCTTAAGTCCAAAAATTGATGCATTCGTATAAATATTTTCTCTGCCACTCATATCGGGATGGAAGCCGGCACCTAATTCAATTAAGCTAGATACTCTGCCTTTCATATGAATGGTACCCGAATCAGGGTACATGATATGTGTTAGAAGCTTCAGTGTAGTACTTTTCCCGCAGCCATTCTGACCTATTAATCCTATAGCCTCACCCTTTTTCACATCAAAACTAATCCCTTTAAGAACCGGACGTTCTTCAAAGCGATTCCGGCTTCTAAATAAAAGTCTTTCTTTTAACTGACTCCCTTTATCAAGATACACTTTAAATTTCTTTTCTAAATCTCTGACTTCAATTGTATTCTCCTGCTTCATCTATAATTCCTCCGCAAATCCTTTTTGAAGTTTCCTAAAAATAACCGCACCCAAAACCAGTACGATAACTCCAAAAACAAACGCTTGTAATAATGTGGCTAATTCAGGTACTTGCTTAAAATATAGTATGTCCCGATAAGCACTTATCACCGGAGTCATCGGATTTAAGTTAAAAATCGGAACGAGTTTATCCGGTATCATATCAAATGAATATACAATTGGTGTCATATACATCCAGGCCATCGTTACAATCCCTAAAATATATTCTAAATCCCGGAAATAAACATTCAAGGCTGATGTAAGCATTGTGAATCCAAGCGCTAGTATAAGCTCTACAAACATAATAACAGGCAGATAAAGCAATGCTGCAAAATTTACGCCTGTTCCCGAAATCATAATAACAGCAAAAATAACAATAAAGGTCAGCAACATATTAACAAAGCCGCTTATAACATATGAGATAGGTAAAACCTCTCTGGGAAAATAGATTTTTTTCACCAGATCTTTTTGAGTCATAATACAGGCAGAACCTCCGGTTAAGGAGCCGCTAAAAAAAAGCCAGGGTACTAATGCTACAAATAAATAGAGATAAAACTTTTCTATATTATTCGGTAAGATAACGGAAAATACAAGTGTGTATACAAGCAACTGAAGCAAAGGATTAATGAATGTCCATAAAAATCCAAGCACAGACCCTTTATACCTTCCTCTTAGTTCTTTGCGAACGAGGCTAAATATCATTTCCCTGTAATCGTATAATTCCCTAAAATAACTCATTCGTCTAACCTTTCTTTTTATATATTTTATTAATTCTGGAAGAAATCAGATTAACTGCATTTTCCATACTTAGCTTTTTACTAATATATTTTTTTCCTGAAATGCAAATCTTATCATAGAATCCTTGATCCTTATAAAGTTTTTTCATGTATTCTGATGCCTGATTAATATCAGGTTCTGCCCATTTGGCACCTTTTTTATAAGGCAGGGCATCTTCTTTTAATGTCACAAATGTAGAATCTACCATACAAGCCACCTTATCATTCATAAATTCTGTATTAGATGACCAGTTAGTAGCTATAGTGGCCGTTTTCAATAACATTGCTTCTGCTAAAACCAGTCCAAAGCCTTCAGCTCTGTGTAACGAAACATATACATCGACGCATTGAATAAGACAATTGACATGCACTTTACTTAAAATATCATTGATATAATATACATTATGGTAATCCTTTAAATTATTCTTTAAAATATTTAAATCTTCTTCCCTCGCATTATTTACCTTGATGACCAGCCCTACGGTTTCGTTCTCTGGAGGAAAAGCCTGCTTGTATGCATTTATTGCACCAATGGGATTCTTTCTAATCATCGTGCTATTAGAATCATACATAATCAAAAATAAAAATTTATCATCTGGTAATTGAAAGAATTCCCTCCCGATTCCCTCTTCAGTCGGTGCTGTCACACAATATGGAATCGTCCTAACCGGTAAATCTGTCACTTTACGCAAGTTATTGCTTATAAATTCTGATGGTGTCCATATTTCATCTAATAGAGGGAAATAAGTTTTCCAATGCTCAGGGGGTTCTTCTAGCTCCCAAAGCCAGAAAGCAATATTATAGCGGTAATTCCATACGGAGGTATCTAATCGGTTATACATATACAACATTTCATCCGGATTGAGATGAATAATATTGATATTGTGCTCAAATGTCTCGGAAATTTTACTATCATAAGAGTGTTCTTCATTCCTTAGCATTGAGTGCGGTAAAGAAAAATCATACAGCGAATAGTCTATATGACAATGTTCAATCTCATTAGCCAGTAGTCTACAGCTTTGCCCTAAACCCATCTCAGCTTTTACCAGGCCAATCAGGTTAACTCCATTTTTATTCTTTTCAGGTTCAAATGGTTTTTTCCCTTTTTTAATTAATTGATTGACTGTTTTGGAAATGAGCTTAAACTTAACAGCGCGTAATAGCTTTATCGGCACAACTTTCTTAATAACAGGTTTACATTTATTTGATATACTTATAATATAATTTAAAAGACTCACCACTCACCAGCCTGCCTCTATCCCCATACAATCTGTATGATTTTTTTTACTACTCCGTGTTTAAATACACGAAATTTGAAATAATATGCAATTCTTGAAATCTTATTTTGTTTATTCAAAATCGAATATTGCTTAAGCATCTCCTTGACTCTGATGTCTGATATTTTCTCCTGATACAACTGATAAAAGTACTGAATTTGCTTTGTAGATTTTTCCATGTCTGCTTTAAATGCTTTTTTACCTCTTTTAAATCGCAAATAAAAATATTTTAAGCTTCGTGCATTGGCTGCTCCCACATTATTATTCCCATGTTGCCTGTAATCAATTGTCGCCGTATCAATGTAACATATCTTTCCAAATACACAAGCTATCAGCGCCGCCCAATAGTCATGCATAAGTATTTCTTCTGCATGATCAATTTGCTTCATCTGATTGCATAAAACAGCGTTAATCATTACTGTGCAGCCTGTAACACTATTTTGAATCAGCAATTTCTCTAAAGTTATTTTCTTAGGGAGATTCATATAACGTTGAAAAGAATCATATATCATATTTACATTTTGGTCAACAACTTTTAAATCTGTGTGTATTAATATCGGTAATTTTGAACCGGTTTTTTTTTCAGCCTCTTTCATTTTCTTTATGGTGATTTCAATCTTATTAGGATTCCAGATATCATCCTGGTCACAGAACATAATATATGAACTCTGAGCATCTTTAATCAGCTTAACAAAATTCATCTTGGCAGAACCGGTGGGATTATCATTCTTATATAGTAAAATCTTATCTCTGCCATGCCTGCTTTGAAACTCCTTCGCAATCTGAAAAGAATTATCGCTAGAGCAGTCATCCCGAATAATCAATCGCCATTTTTTATATGTTTGCAATTCTATAGAGGCCAATAATTCGTTCAAATATAGTGCTCCGTTATACATAGCCAATAGAATATCAATAGATTGATTCTCAGTCTGCATATATATTCTCAACTTTCTGATACATGAAGTCTTTCTGTAAACATCATTTATTGTACTATAGATATTCAAATAAATCAACTTTTTGCTGCAATTTAAATCAGGGGCTATTGTAACAGCCCCTGATCATAATTTTTAATTGACACCCATGCTACTCAGCATTTTCTTAAATTCCTGACTATTAGCAAATCCATCAAACACAGTAGTCCTTGAAATCCCTGAATTTAGTTTATTTATCCAGTAATTTTTCCCTACACTATCCGGTTCCCTGCCAAACAAACCTTGATATAAAAGGGTCACAAACTGTTCATTTGTATAATTTTTATTTTTAAATTCCGTCGAGAAAACAAATCCATAAGCGGCTTTTGCCATCGTTATCTTGTTGCCATTAATATTTGCTGTCCAATTATTCAATCCGGCAACATCTGCACTCCGTCCTAGTATTTTTTGATAAAAACGATTAACACATTTTGTCACATTTATATTCTTATCTCTTGACTCTGTCAAGGTAATTGAACCCTGGGTAATACCGTATTTAGTACACAATGATTTAAATTCACTCGAATGAATAACTCCTTTCAGCACATATTTATAGGATACCCCACTTTCCAACGCATCAACCCAACTATTCAGTCCAATGGTATCGGGTGCTCTATCTAAAAACGAATTATATAGCATCGTTACAAATTCTTTATTGGTTCTGTTTTTTCCAAGTGACTCCGCACTCATGACAAAACCATAGGCAACATCGGCTGCGGTTTTCTTCCCAAGAGCCAATGAATTTACCCAATTGTTAAATCCTCCGGCATCCGGATTCCGCCCTAACACTTTCTGATACAGCCTTGTTACAAAAGCTTCAATTTTCTCTGTATTCACACCGTATGAGGTCGGATATTCAAAAAGGAAATTAAGATCTACATTCCCACTTATGCCGGAAACGCTTCCCGAAGAAGTGGCCTGCCACATACTATAGCTTCCCGTATAATCGCACTGATAATTATATTGAGCTATCCACTTATCCCATTGATTGAAGTTTGAATCCGTAAGATATGTGGTAAACCAATACTTATTGGCATAAATCTGAACCTCATAACCTGCTGCTTCAATGGTACTACAGAAGGTTTGGGCAATTTGTGCCAGCCTCGTTTTTATTTGGGCAGATGTCAATCCTTCTTCTTCTAAAGCCGCTATCACACCATCATCTTCCATATCATAATAAATCGGATAGTCCAAATTATATCCGGCAACTAACCGAAGGACATGTTCTGCTTCACTTTTTGCTTTCGCCGTCGTATCTGCATAAGAATATAAATATGTACCAAAAGGAATCCCTAATTTTGTACATGCATCAGCATTGGTTTTCCATTTCGAATCATCCTGAGATGTATAGTTCTGACCATAACCACATCTAATAATTGCATATTCAACATCTGAGGCCTCTACACTTGTCCAGTTTATTGTTCCTTGATGTACACTCACATCAATTCCTTTGGCAAGGGCACCACTAATAATTCCCCCAAAACTATTAATAAAATAGCCATTCACGTTACTCCATGCATTACTCACCGTCGTAGACCTTGATAGTGTTCCTGACGAATTTCTTACGCCATCTGTATATCTCCAGCTATTGGCCAAGTCGCCTTCTTCAATCGCCTCTAAATCTAAAGCTGCTTCTGTCTCTTCCACTGTTTCTGTTTCAATTGTTTCCGTTTCTACTGATTCTGATTCTGTTTCGACTATTTCTATATCTTCGGTCTTCGTTTCCGCAACTATAGTCTCCTGTTCGCTATCACTTGTCTCTAAGCTATCTGTCACTTCCTGAGCCGATGCAGAATTGAAAAACGGTGCAGTAACGCTGCTTCCCAAAATACTTAAACAAATTAATAATATGTAGTATTTTTTACGTCTTTTGAACATTTCTAACTCCTTTTAATCTATAGTCAATTGATTCATATTCTATTATAGCACACAATATCTGTTTTGTAATATCTTTTTAATATATTATTAATAATTTCAAGAAATTTCTCTAATTCTGACCCCTAAAGTTGAATACCGCTTCTGCTCATTTTCATTCTGAATCATCTGAACGACAGCGTTTTCACTGCCCACCAGAACGGCGCACTTTTTAGCTCTTGTGACTGATGTATATAAAATATTTCGATTAAACAGCATTCTCGGTCCGCTTAATAACGGAATCACAACCGCCGGATATTCGCTTCCCTGGGACTTGTGTATGGTAATCGCATAGGCCAATTCCAGCTCCGCCAGCTGATTAAACGAATAGTGAACCTTTTTTCCTTCTTCAAACTCAACGGTTATCTGCTGTCCAAAATGATTAATCTCCTTAAGAATCCCCGTGTCACCGTTAAATACCCCCAAGCCTTTGTCCACTGGAATACCATAGCGGTTGGTAATCTCCCATTCTATCTGATAGTTATTTTTAATCTGCATCACTTTATCACCTTCGCGGAAGATTCCCTGACGAAACTCCTTTTCTTTCTTATCCTTTGAAGGTGGATTTAAATATTGCTGCAAAACGGTGTTTAACTTGAGAACCCCCAGTTCCCCCTTACGCATCGGTGTTAATACCTGAATATCGTAAGGCGATGCTTTAACCCCCTGCGGCAGCTTATCCCTGATGAGGGTGATCATGACACCGATGATGGCATTCGCATCATATCTTTTTAGACAAAAGAAATCTCTTGTTTTATGCTCCAAATCAATGACCTCACCGGCATTGATTTTATGAGCGTTGGTTATAATGGCACTCTCTAAGGCCTGCCGGAAAATCTTTGTCAGCATAACCACATTAAAGCAATGAGAATGAATAATATCCTTCAGGACATTTCCCGGTCCCACTGATGGCAGCTGATTGACATCACCCACTAAAATCAGCCTGGTTCCCGGCACAATAGCCCTAAGTAACGCATTCATCAGGCTGATATCCACCATCGACATTTCATCAATGATGACAACATCTGTTTCCAGTGGATTAGATTCGTTCCGCTCAAAGCGCTCAATGATACCCTCATCGGGGACACCGGAAAGTTCTAGCATCCGATGAATTGTTTGCGCATCATAGCCGGTGGCTTCGGTCATTCGCTTTGCTGCTCTTCCTGTGGGAGCAGCCAGACGAATATCCAACTCTTCATCCTCAAAATACTTAATCATTGTATTAATCGTCGTTGTCTTACCGGTTCCGGGCCCTCCGGTAATAATTAAGACGCCATTTCTGGCAGCTTCAATCACGGCCTGCTTCTGCATATCATCCAGCTCGATATGCTCAGCTGTCTCAATCTCAGCAATGACTTTCCCTGCCTGAATAGCATCTACTTCGTACTTGATATTTAATTCTCTTAACATTCTTGCTGAATTTAGTTCCAGATAGTAATAATTCGATGCATAGATGATTTCTTCATCGTCAAGTGTCTTAACGATAATCTTTTTGTCAATCGACAAATCCATTAGATGCTTTTCAAGACTCATGGCGGGAATTCCCAATAGCTTAAGTGTCTTTTCCTTTAACAGTGCTGCCGGCAGATAGGTATGGCCGGCTAAGATTCCCTGCATGAGAATATAAATAATCCCGCTGCGGATCCGGTAATCAGAATCACTTCCAACGCCTACTTTAGCGGCGATTTCATCTGCCAGTTTAAAACCGATGCCATGGATATCATCTGCCAGTTGATATGGGTTCTCCCGGATAATATCATACAAACGGCTTCCATATTGATTAAATATCTTCACGGCATATGCTGTTGTGATGCCGTATCGGGTCAAAAACATCATCGCATTACGCATATCCTGCATTTCATGGAATTGGGCATATATATCCCTGGCCATCCGATCACTGATACCTTTAATCTCGGCCAGACGTTCCGGCTCTTCTTCAATCAGGGTAAATGTCTTTTTGCCAAACTTTTTAACAATACGCTTTGCCAATGCCGGCCCCAAGCCTTTAATCGCGCCTGAACCCAGGTAACGTTCCAAAGAATAGATATCTTCCGGCGCCTCGATAGAATATCCGGCTATCTTAAACTGCTGCCCATAAACTGCATGTTCCACATATTGCCCCTCAGCCTTTATGTATTCTCCTTCTTTAATAATAGCCAGGTTTCCGATACAGACGACTTCTTCTCCCTGGCTCATAATGTTCATTACCGTATAGCCATTCTCAGAATTATGATAGACAATATGCTCCACCAGACCTTGTATCTCTTCCAATATTCCACCTTCCGTTTCTTTACAGATTCATCTCTTCAACAAATTCTGTATAACGGCCTGTACCAATAGCAACCACAGACAAAGGATCATCAACTGTGCTGGTACGGATTCCTGTCGCTTCTTCAATTAATTCTTCCAAACCATAAAGCTGGCTCCCGCCTCCGGTAAGTAATATGCCTCGAAGCGCAATATCTGCCGCCAATTCCGGCGGTGTATTTTCCAGGACCTGATGAACACCTACAATAATGGCTGATGTGGCTGCTGAAAATGCTTCCTCTGTCTCTTCCGAAGTCAACTGGATAATTTTAGGCAGTCCAGTCAACAGATTACGCCCTCTGACTTCCATTATTTCAACCTCGGGGCGATGGAAAACCGAACCAATCTTCATCTTAATCTCTTCAGCAGTACGCTCGCCCACTAATATATTGTGTTTCTTCCTTAAATACTTAATTAAAGCATCGTCAAAATCATCTCCACCTACTTTAATGGAAACGCTTACCACGGTGTCATTCATAGAAATCACCGCAATATCTGTTGTTCCGCCGCCAATATCGATAATCATGTTCCCTGTGGGCTTTGAAATATCAATACCGGAACCCAATGCCGCCGCAATAGGCTCTTCAATGATGATGACCTCTCTGGCTCCGGCCTCCATCGTTGCATCTATCACCGCCCGCTTCTCTACTTCCGTTACGCCGCTGGGAACACAGACACTGATTCTTGGCTTGCGAAAAGTCTTCTTCCCGACTGCCTTATTAATAAAATACTTTAACATCTTCTCCGTGATTGTATAATCTGAAATAACACCATGTCTTAACGGCTTAACCGCTACAATGTTTCCCGGCGTCCTCCCAATCATAAGTCTTGCTTCTTCTCCGATTGCCTTAATCTCATTGGTATCTTTATCATAAGCCACGACCGAAGGCTCTTTTAAAACAACGCCCTTACCGCGGATATATACAAGAATACTGGCAGTTCCCAAATCTATCCCAATATCTGTTGCTGGCATGAAAATACTCCTTTCTGCATTGAAAATTGTTTTATGATTTTCAATGAATAGTTCATTAATCAATTAGTATTATTATAACTGATTTACAGAAAAATACCATACTTTACAATTTATTTTTTTATATAACGTATTGAAAGCTCATTTTTAGACTCATATTTATAATCATTCCCTGCTTTGAATACTTCATACAAAGATTTACAGCAGTCGAAAAACACTGTACGTCGATGCCGAATTTTTATTTTTTAGATAGGGTTTCGTTCATTTTTCTTTCACCTTTTGCTATACTGATTTTAGGAAAGCGGTCCTATTGAAAAAAGGGGAGAGGCTGTTTTTTAATAGTTTAAGGTGAGGAGGAGAGTCCGATGGAGCAGAAAAATCTTCTGTAGAATGAGTGCGTAAAAGAAAAAGGTGTAGATTTTTTAGTTTTAACAAATAGTCTAATACACAGGAGGAGAAAAATGAATTTAAAGAAATTATTTATTACAATGCTTTGTTTGATTATTTCTTGGTATAATATTTCATTAAATAGTTTAGCAACTGAAACAGGTAGAAATGAAACTACCGAAACCGAATCAGAGATAGTAAATGTTCCGGAAGCTGACAGTACAGAATCCGAAACAATAGATACTTCTGAAATTGACAAAACAGAAACAACAAATGACTCTGGCTACGATGAGGGGACTTTTGAGCTTGGAGAAATTATTGTCGGTTTAAGAGCAGATGCATCTGTTCCAATATCTAACGATTTGTTTCCCGAATTAAATATTATTGAAATTGAAGATTTGTCAGATATAAATGCACCTGTTGATACCTATAATATTCAAACTGCAGGGAAAGTTTTGCTTGTAACGTTGGCAACTAATGATAAAGAGGGTGTTTTTGAGGCTATAGAACTACTGAAGGAAAATCCAAATGTCGAATACGCCGAACCAAACCATATTTATACAATTGATAAAACGCCAAATGATCCAAGCTACTCTTCTTTATGGGGGATGGCGAAGATATCTATGCCGGCAGCCTGGGATATGGAAACAGGAAGCGATTCAGTAAAAGTGGGAATTTTAGATACAGGTATAGATTATAACCACCCCGATTTGTCAGGCAATGTAGATGTATCATTGGGTTATAATGCATGGGCTGATAGTAAAGAGAGTTTAATGGATGTTAACTATGTTGGTCATGGGAGCCATGTGGCAGGAACAGTCGGAGCTGAGGGAAATAATGGAATAGGTGTTGTGGGAATCAACTGGGATGTAACAATGATTCCTGTAAAAATCGGAAATGATGATAATGATGGAAAATCAACTGATGCAGCTCTATATAGAGCTTTGATTTATGCCGAAAGTATAAATTTAGATGTGGTTAATATTAGTTATTCATATTTTGATGGTAATTATAGTATAACGGTTGAAAAGGGAATCAATCTTTATTCGGGTCTTGTAGTTGGTTCTGCTGGGAATAGCAATAAGAACTTGGATAATTATAAATCTTACAATTGTGATAATCTAATACTGGTTGCCAACAGTACCAGCGACGATACAAAATGGAGTTCTTCCAGCTATGGTGCTACAACGGTGGATTTGTTTGCACCGGGTACAAACATATATAGTACAATTCCAGGTTCAAAATATAATTCGCTGGGTGGGACTTCTATGGCAGCGCCTCATGTGACAGGAGCAGCCGCTTTATTAAAGGCCTATGATCCATCATTATCAACTAGTGAAATAAAAGAAGCCCTTATCAATAGCGTTGACAAAGTTCCCGCATTTAAAGGTGTTGTTTCATCCGGCGGCAGATTAAATGTTTGTGAGGCGTTAAATTATATTTCAAAGGATCTAGCTCCTGAAATAGCCGCTGCAGGAAATTCCGATGAGACAAAATTTACTTTAACGGCAAAAAACATTTATTTAAAAAGCGGCGTAAAAAGCGTTAGTTTTGCAGTCTGGAGCGAAAGTGGCGGCCAGGACGACTTGGTCTGGTATAATGGAAGTAAAAACAGCTCGGGAGTCTGGACTGCGACAGTTCCCATTAACAAACATAAGACAGCAGGAAAATATGCGGTCCATGTATATGCAACTCCCAACAACGGGATCCAGAGTATGGTCGGGAGTACGGCTTTTACAGTCAATGGCCCCAGTTTAGAAAGCGTAACAGTCCAGAATGTGAATGCCAAGGCGGGCACCTTTGACGTAATCGTAAAGGGAGTCACCTCCAAATCTGGGGTCAGTAAAGTGGAAGTCCCCATATGGAGTGCAAGTGACCAGAATGACATCGTGTGGTATACAGCGGCCAAGCAAAGCGATGGAACCTACAAGGTAAGTGTAAACATATCAAAACATAAATATAATTATGCGACCTATAAAATACACGTATATATTACAGATGGGAACGGCATATTTAAAATTTGTGGTGCGACATCGCAGGAATTGACTGTGCCTGTTGCGACTATTACAGCAAGCGGTAATTCATCCCAGAAGACATATACCTTAGAAGCTAGTAATGTGGCATTGGCCAGCGACGTAAAAAGCGTCGATTTTGCAGTCTGGAGCGAAAGCGACGGTCAGGATGACTTGATCTGGTATAGCGGGAGCAAAAACAGCTCGGGAGTCTGGAGCACAACAGTCCCCATTAATAAACATAAGACAGCCGGAAAATACATCGTCCATGTATACGCAACACCAAACAGTGGTAAACAGAGGGCTGTCGGGACTACGACTTTTACAGTCGACGGCCCCAGTTTAGGCAGCGTAACAGTCCAGAATGTGAATGCCACGGCAGGAACCTTTGACGTAATCGTAAAGGGAGCCACCTCCAAATCCGGAGTCAGTAAAGTGGAAGTTCCCATATGGAGTGCAGGTGATCAGAATGACATCGTGTGGTATACAGCAACCAAGCAAAGTGATGGAAACTATAAAGTAAGTGTAAATATATCCAAACATAAAAATAATCGTGGGACATATAAAATACATGTGTACATTACGGATGGGAACGGTATATTTAAATATTGTGGTGCGACATCTCAAGTAATAAAATAAATATGATGATGATTTTATTATAGGAAACCCGGGAGAAGAGTTATTTTTATTTGGGCTGTGTCAAGTCTGGAAAGAAGTCCTCGCAGACACCCCGGAGTTTGTCTCCATTGATAAGACCGCCGAAAGACGGGTACTTTCCCACGATTACGTGTTCCATATGCGACATAAGATTCTTGCGGCCATGGAGGATTCCGAAACCAAGAACCCAACCAGGTTGTCTGCCGTGAAGGAATGTGATGAGACTTTCGTTCTGGAAAGCCTAAAGGGCACAGAAATCCCCGCTGGCTATTGGAGGGGTGCCCGAAGGCACGGAGCAAAAGCCAAAAAGCGTGGCATATCAAACGAATATGTCTGCATATGCACCGGAATTGGCCGTGAAAGTGGTGCCGTTGCGATATCTGTAAACCGTGCAAAGCCTGACGAGTCCGAATTAAGGGCTGCATTCAATGGATACCTTGACGAGAATACCCTTGTCCTATGTGACGGTCTCAGATCCTATGGCATTTTACACACGGCGTATAGCTGTTCCGTTAAGGACGTCAATCTGGAAACGGACAAATACTTCCATCTCAACAATGCAAATGGTTTCCATAGCTTTATTAAAGAAGCATTACGCTCATTTTGGTGGGGTTGCAACGAAATATCTCAACCGGTATAACGTGTTGTTTGCCAGAACGTACAGAAAAGGTAAGGCATGCTTTGACGACCTGTGCAAAGCCCTGTTTACTGACAATGTGCAAAACAGCTATTTTTCAAATCAGTCGTTGAAGAATTGGAATTTGCTTGACTTATGATGCTTTACAATTAAAAACCAACTGTTTAACTGACCATCACCTAATTTTTATCTGTAATCTTATATACCCTCCATTGGCAATGGAGGGTATATAAGATTACATGCTATCACACTCTTAAGTTAGCTTTATATTAAATTTTCCCAATCACGTCTTACATACATAATTCTTACAATATATACGATGTCATTTTCTATTTGATAGAATATATTGTCGTTTTTGTAATATGTCAAACGTACTGCAAATTTTCTAATAAAATCCTCTTTTACAAGCTCATGTTTTTCTGGCAATTGATTTAATTTTTCAGCAACAGTAATAATTCCATCTATCGTATCTTGAGCCGCCTTAGGGTTTTCTAAATCATAAGCAATATACTTTTCAATTTTATCTAAATCGTCGGCTGCTTTTTTTAGTTAACCTTACTTTAATACAAGGCTCTGGCTCCTTTTCCTTTGTTCTGCTATATTCTTTTTAACATCTTCTATTGATATCGTGTTGCCATCAGCAATATCTTTCAAGCCCAAGCCAACTTCTCGATAAAAATCTAGTTTAGCCTTGTCTGCTTTTTTTGTTTTTCTTTCTAACATCTCGCACCTCCTTTTATACCATGATTACAATACAACAGTTACAATTGTAATCTTGAGAACTTCAATCAAACATAAGATTGAAAAGTTTAATAAAAGTATATTTTTATTTTATGTGATTTTAAATTTTATGTCAATGAGTTATTATTCGTCTAAATACACCATAGTTATTCTTAATTAAATGGAGTATTCCTGAATTCTTGTTACCGATATAATAGTCAACCTTTGTCGTTGCCTTTCCTATTCCCGAATAGCTGCTCTTATATGTTTTATCAGTTGTCTTTTGAATAGTCTTTATCTTATAATAGTAAGTTTTTCCACTCTTTAGGGATTTGTCTGTAAATGTCAGGAGCGAAACTGTTGCCGCTTTTGTATAGCTTCCGCTTTGACTTGTCGCCCGGTAAATCTCGTAGCCGGTTGCACCGGATACTTTGCTCCATGAAACCTTCAGGGAAGTTGCACTGCTGTTTGCCAGCTTAACGCTGCCAGGTCCAGCCATTAAAGCCCTCGGAACTATTGTGGCATACCCACTATATTTTTTATTGCCGTCAGATTGTGTCTTATAGGATCTGACTTTATAATAATGGTGGTAGTCAGTTTAACAGTTGGTAATATTCCATCAACTGTTAAGCTGACTACCACCATTATAATAAGTTTTACCGGCTGTCAATTTAGTATGTACATAGCTTGTTTCGGTTGTACTTTTTATTTTCTTATAAATGCCTTTTTCTGAAGTCGAGTACCATACTTCATCTCCTGATACACCTATCGCTTTCGCCCAACTGATTTTCAGAGCAGATGCACTGGCATCCACTACTGTTAGGTCTGTAGGTTTGGATGTTTGGTATTTGATGGAAATTCTTTTAATCTTATAGCCAAATAGTATTTACACGAGAACGCACATTGAAAAAGCAGCAGGGATATAATACTCCTGCTGCATATTGAAAGACTAAATATTTAAGGTTGAAAAATCAATCAATAAATCATCATATATGCCGACCTTTACTTTGTCATTGAATGTATAGGGAATTGTATTGAATTTCTTTTCTTCAAAGCGGTATACATAAACATTTTTACTCTGTGGGTTTACAATCCAGTACTCACGTACACCTGCGGTCATGTACTTATTTAGTTTTACTACATAGTCCTGACTGGAATTGCTTGGGGATGTGATTTCAATAATCCAGTCGGGGGAGCCGGTGCAGCCCTTGTCTGTAAGCTTATCGGGATTACAGATGACGCTTATGTCCGGTTCGACAATGGTTTTATCATCCTCATTCAGTTTAACTGCAAACGGGGCCGGATAAACCTTACAGGATCCACCCTTTGAATCAATATAGTTTGCTATTTTTTGATATAGGCGACCTAATATCTCCTGATGCATTCGGCTTGGGGGAGCCATGTAGTAAATATTACCGTCAATAAGCTCCGCTCTGGTACCTTCTGGCAGTGCATAAATATCATCAATCGTATAAGTCTGCTCTTTTGGTAATGACATGATAACACTTCCTTTCACTCCAATTATACAAATCATGGTCTTAAAAGTCAATCATTGTGACATCTGCCAAATAATATTGAATTTTCAAGGTTCATAGGCACTTTTACAAGTGCGAAGCTTTAGTTTATTATTTTAAAACAGGAGGTTATTTATCATTCATCACTTTTTCACTTTATCGTAATATGTTTTTCCATTCTTTAATCCATCTCAACTTAATGGCGGAAGCCCTGTTCACCTTGGCCCTTAAATGAGTCGGTTTAGATACCGGAAGAGTCAAAGACTTAACCTCTGTAAAATCACCATAATATTTTTCACCATTGATTGACACATAACACCGTACCTTATAAGAATAAGTCTGTCCGCCTGTCAGATTTTTATGTGTGAAGCTATTGCCGGTAATGTCTGAAACTGTCTTTTCCGTATCAGATGACCTGATGGTATAGCATATTTCATAGCCCGTAACCCTACTCACTTTTGACCAGCTAACTTTAATCGATGTATCACCTGCCTTGGTCACACTCAGTTCCTTTACGTTTTTATCTAAAAGCCGAAAAGAGAAAGCATTTTCGGTTGCATATGTCATCGTAGTGCTGCCTGCATTCGCATAAAAGTTCCCTTTAAAACCGGTTTTATAAAAGGGATTACCCTCAAATGTAACATTGTCGCTATAGACTTCTATTTTAGTAAGGCCGGTACAGTAGCCAAATGCACCATCTCCAATAGATGCTGTACTTTGAGGAATTGTCAGCTCCGTCAAATTAGCACATAAACAAAAGGCAAAGCTTCCAATATTTTTAATACCAGAGGGAAACACAATGTTTTCTAAGCTAGTACAGTTAAAGAACGTAGACTCCTCTATACTCTCCACTGCGGAAGATAAATCTATCTCTGTAAGACTTTTACAGGCATAGAAAGCACGGGCTCCAATACTTGCCAGACCGGCTCCGACTTGGACGCTTTTTAAATCAGTACAGTTAAAAAATGCATCTGCGCCAATACTTGTCACATTCGCCGACAAATCAATCGCTGATAACTTCTCACACCAGAAAAATGCAGCATCGCCAATGCTCGTCACACCAGATGGAACCGTGTAACTTCCTTCTCTTCCTGCCGGAAATATAAGCAGTATTGTTTTATCTTTGTTAAATAAAATACCACTTATATCAGAATAATTATTATTGTTCTCATCTACATTAATAGCCGTCAATTCAGTGCAGTAGAAAAATGCACCATCACCAATAGTTGTTACCGAAGCACCTATTGTAATATCCTCCATACTGCTGCACAATTCAAAAGCATTATTTCCAATATGAGTCACCCCGGAAGGCAGTTCAATATTCGAAAGACTATTACAAGAAGCAAATCCCTTATCTCCAATCTCTGTCAGGCCTTCAGGCAATTGGATACTGCCTAGATTAATACAATTACTAAATGTTCCCTCTTCTATCCTTGTTATACCATCGGGAATGGTTATACTTTCCAAACTACTGCAGCAATAGAAGGCATAAGGAGCGATGCTGCTCATCTCTGAAGGCAAGGTGACTGTCTTCAAGTTAGCGCAAGATTCAAAGGCATACCGCCCAATACTCACAACCCCAGAAGGAATGCTAACCGCTTCCAGACTTGTGCAGTAGGAAAATGCACTTTCTCCAATAATTGTAATGCTCTCAGGAATCGTCACATTACTATCACTTCCCGTATATTTGACCAATGTCGTGCCATTAATTTCAAAATCACCAGTTGTTTCTAAATCTCTGGTCAACGGCACAGTTTCTGATTGCTCCGTTTCAGAAATATCTTCCGCCAAAGAATCTGCTGTCTCCATAGTTTCCTCAAAGCTTTCGGCAGAGACCTGATCTGCATAAACATTCATTGATATAGATGTACAAACTATAACAATTGCTATGACTACTGCGATACTTTTCTTGAAAACAGATAATGAATTTCTCATTTTTATTCCCCCTCTTAATTAATTCATGCATATAAACAAATTCTAAACTAATTTTATATCCTCCCCCAGATAATGTCAACATGGTTCTGAACTATATCTAAATCTTTTTGAACTTTTTCTTCATACCTTTTTCACATTTTCTTCATTGACACCAAAAATAAATCAGATATAATAAACCTATCGATAAACGAGGAGAAAACACGATGACAAGAGATTTATACAAATTTTTAACCTCCAAGTGTAAAGAGCGGGGTATCAAAATCGAAGAGCTCCCCAGACGGTTTCATAACCAATACAGCCGTTCTACCATTTACCGCTATATGAAAGGTATCTTGCACATGACACCAGAAGTGCAGGCACTTTTTGTAAAGCTTCTAAACCTCAACCACATGGAACAGGCTCAATTCACCAAACTCATCAGTTTGTCTGTTTACGACGAATCCATGATAGCGGCACGAAAAGAACTGGATCATTTTCTCTTCTCGCCAAAAGAAGAGTACAGTGCCCTCCCGGATATAGAACTTGTTTTTTATGACAATGATAGATATATTAGAACGATTGATGAAATTATCAGTATAATTCAGGATTTGACCAGGCATGATTCCTTTTCCTGTGATATTAAAATCATTGGCTGTATACAGAGCAATATCCTTGAATATTTCTCAGATTTTATAAAGCATATCTTTTTGATTTCACCATCATCGACAGCTGAGCATTTAGTTGTTTTTTCAGAAAAGGATTACCTGCAAAACATCATGCTGTTGATGAACATATTGCCACTGCTTACGAGCGAACACTATCATGTGTTCTATCACGAGTTAACTTCTCCAGGTAGTATAAAGACATTATTTGATAACACCTTAATCCTTTCCTGTAAGTATCAAGAGAATAATGTTTGGGCAGAAAATCATTATATCATCTCATTTTTAGAGCATGGTATGCCGGAATGTATTTCCTTTGATGATCAATATATGTACAATTTCTTTATGAAGAATTATATGAATTATAAGCAAAGCTTTAAAAATGCATTGACAAAATCAAAGAATTTGACCTTAATAGACAATGAACTCCTTCGTCTAGAGGAAAAGCACGATGTGTACATGATTAAGCAAAACAATTGCTACAACAAAATCCCTAAAAGTGTGTACCGCAGCATGTTAAGCCGTTTAACTTCTGATGAAAAGATGATGTTTGCTTCATTTGTATCTCAGGAGTCCATCAAGGATGAATCCCTGGCTCATGATGGCATAGAGGATATATTGGAAATTTTAGATAAGCGCGTTAAATGTTCTTTTAAAAACAAGCAGATTGATGTATACAGCAAAGAAGGTCTGATATCACTTGCTAAGACAGGAAGAATCTCCGACCAACTAGATGCTCTTCCCTCATTTTCAAAGGAAGAAACAAAGACGATTCTTGCATATATCCGTGACCGCAACAGTAATCCAAAGGATAATTACACTTTATTTTTAGTCGACGAGTTAAAAGTCCTTGATAGCATCGTTGTTTTTAAGGACTATGGCATTATTATCGAATATGATCACCCCAATCTTCTCCAGGGCATTTTCAAAAACCTGACAATATGCAATCAGAACTTAATTGATATATTCATTGATTATATCGAAAACCATCTCCCGATAAATCATGCCTTGTCAAAGGAGAAAGCAACCGCATTTATCAATGAAGTAATCCGGGAATATTTATAAATTAAAATCCGTCTAGCCCCATACGACTGGCCGGAATAGATCTATCTTCCCACCAACTGCGCATAAATGCCATATCCGGCTGTCTTTTTTTATCGGGGTACCTACCGGCAGATACTCTGAATGAAAGATCTCCTCTATTCTATCAATTTCAAATCACCTCGTAACCGGCATCATCAATCGCTTCCTTTAGTAATGCCTCAGTAACCTCACCTTCAAAGGTAGCAAAACCACCCTCTAAATCCACATTGATGTTCGTTAAATTCAACGATTCCAATGCTTCCGTTACATGTGCCACACACTTTTCACAACCCATACCATCAATCATAATCTTTGTCATTTCTTCAATCCCCTCTATTTTTAAATCTTCTTAAACTTAACGAATTAGTCACCACAGACACCGAACTGAACGCCATCACCCCTCCGGCAATGACCGGCGACAGCAATCCAATGGCCGCAAAAGGTATTCCGATGCTGTTATATATAAATGCCCAAAATAGATTTTGTTTGATTTTGCGCATCGTTTTTTTAGATAAATCCAAGACCGTTCCAATAGACCTTAAATCACCGCGCATCAACGTGATATCTGAGGCCTCCATAGCCACATCGGTACCTGTCCCGATAGCCATCCCCACATCGGCGACTGCCAGAGCCGGTGCATCATTGATACCGTCACCTACCATAGCTACAATTTTACCCTGTTTCTTGAGCGCTTCCACATGAGCTGCTTTATCTTCCGGAAGAACCTCTGCAAGCACATTGGTAATGCCCACCTGTCTGCCAATGGCCTCCGCCGTCCGCCGGTTATCACCAGTCATCATATAAACTTCAATACCCATATCATTTAACTGCCGGATGGCCGCTTTAGAGCTTTCCTTAACCACATCAGCTACCGCTATGACACCCTCTGCTTTATGGTCAACAGCTAGAATCATCGCTGTCTTTCCATCACCTTCAAGTCTTTTAAGGATCTCTTCCATGATTTCATCATCTATCCCCTGTGCATTTATATCAGCCATTAAAAGCCTTGTCCCTACATGAATCTTATGACCGTCTATCAACCCGCTGACACCTTTTCCGGTAATAGATTTAAAATCAGTCACCTCAGGCAGTGCACTGATACGCTCCTTCCCATAGCTATAAATAGCTTCTCCTAAGGGATGTTCAGAATTCATCTCAGCCGCAGCGGCATATTTCATAAGTGCTTCCTCAGATAATGAACCCAGACTCACAGTATCCGTCAGGGCCGGTTTTCCTTCGGTAATCGTTCCTGTTTTATCCAATACAACCGTTTCCACTTTACAAGCCAGCTCCAGATATTCTCCGCCTTTAATCAATATTCCCTGCCCTGCACCGACGCCGGTTCCGACCATAATCGCCGTAGGTGTGGCCAGCCCCAAGGCACAGGGACACGCAATAACTAGGACCGCAACCGCATGAATCAATGATTCCGAAAAATTTCCTGATACGATTAGCCATATAACAAGTGTTATCATAGCACAAATAATGACTGCCGGCACAAAAATCCCTGAAATCTTATCCGCAATTTTCTGGATAGGTGCTTTACTTCCCTGAGCCTCTTCCACCATCCTTACAATCTGTGACAATGCGGTTTCACTGCCTACCTTGGTCGCCTCAAACTTAAAGGCCCCCTGCTTGTTGATTGTAGCTCCGGTGACCGCATCTCCCGGTTTCTTGTCCGCCGGAATACTCTCACCGGTGAGCATGGATTCATCCACACTGCTGTTTCCTTCTATAATCATGCCATCTACCGGAATTTTCTCACCGGGCCGAACCAGAATAATGTCTTTTGGATAAACAGTCTCAACAGGTATATCCTGTTCTTTACCATCTCTCATAACTCTCGCTGTTTTTGCCTGCAGTCCCATCAGCTTCTTAATCGCACCGGAGGTTTTGCCTTTTGCATTGGCTTCCATATATTTACCCAATAATATTAAGGTAATAATTGTTACACTGGATTCGAAGTAAATATCCTTCATACCCATGTAAACCGCTGTCTCCTCGGCAATAAATCCATTATATATACTTAACAGGTAGGCTGCTGTCGTTCCCAGGGCAACCAATACATCCATGTTAGGACTCTTATTTTTAATCGCATGATACGCACTGATATAGAATCTGCGCCCGATGATAAATTGCACCGGTGTCGCAACAATCAGCTGAAATACTTCATTGTGCAGGATGCTTGTCAGGCCATTATGGATGCCCAAAAAACTAAGAAGCATGGCCGCAATCAATGGTGCACTGATAACAATGGAAATGATCAATTCCACCTTTAACTGCTTTAGTTCCTTTTCCTTACGTGCTTCCTGTTCCTCCAGACTCACCTGATTGGCCTTGTTGGCACCGTATCCGGCTTTAACAACAGTATTGATTAAATCCTCCGCGGATAATACCTCTGTATCATATTGGACTCGCGCCTGCTCTGTGGCTAAATTAACATTTACCAGTATAACACCTGCCTTTTTCTTCAGCTGACGCTCCACTCTGGAAGAACACGCAGCGCAGGTCATGCCGGTAATCTGCAATGTCTCTGTCTGGACCATTTTATCACCTCTTCTTTCCTAAGTGAACCTCACACGACTAAAGTCACGTGCTTCATGGATCACTCCACAAATTTCCTGCTTCCCAGACCTCGCAACCTACTATCTCCACAGGCGTTAATTTCCGTAGTCCCTACGGTATTTTCTT
>Ga0153922_1000013_pt1 | contig 68814 bp, 68 predicted proteins | sample TSNJ006MetaG_FD_104723 | JGI IMG/M metagenome (GOLD analysis project Ga0153922, IMG submission 104723) | Attine ant fungus gardens microbial communities from New Jersey, USA - TSNJ006 MetaG | ecosystem: Host-associated > Fungi > Mycelium > Unclassified | place: USA: New Jersey, Brendon T. Byrne... | reverse complement strand
TGCTTGTCGTGACGCGCGGCCCGAACGCCGGATCGCGGTTCCTGCCGGATCAGCCCATCACATCGGCCGGTCGGCATCCCGGCAGCGACATCTTCCTCGACGACATCACCGTCAGCCGCCGGCACGCCGAGTTCCGCCGAGACAACGGGCAATTCCAAATCGTTGACATCGGCAGCCTCAACGGAACGTGCTAGGTTCGCACGCGGCTATCTGCCCGCGGGACGTGATGACGTGGGTCGCTGACAACCTATGTCACCTTTGAGGCAACGATGGAATAGGGTGGCCCCATGACTTCATTCGTCGATCTGGATGCCTTCGGTCAACGCTTACGCAGCGCCCGCGAATCGCGCGGCCTCACACTCGACCAGGTGTCAGAGCTCGCCGGACTGTCTAAAGCACACCTGTCACGACTCGAATCCGGTGAACGGCAAGCTTCCATCGGCGCGTTAGTCGACCTGGCAACCGCGCTGGGCGTGCGAATCAGCACGCTGCTGGGCGAGGACGCACGGGGGCGCTCGTTAGCGACGTTCGAACCGGATGCACCGCGTCACTCAGCCGGTGGTCTGAAAATCGCGCCGTGCAGTGGGTACTTGGATTCGCGCGCCATCGAGGCGTTGCGAGTCACGGTCACCCCGCACCGACCGGCCAGCCCGCCAGTGCAACACCACGGCGAGGAGTTCCTGTATGTCTTGCGCGGCACGCTCGAACTGGAACACGACGGCGTGATCTACGAACTGTCCACCGACACCACAGCACACTTTGACGCACACCGACCGCATCGCATGAGCGCTCGTCGCACCGCCGAGGTTCTGCTTGTCAGTGCCGACGCCCGCGTCGACCTGAGCCGGATTCACCACTAGCGACTTCGATCGTCGCCTCGCCGGTTCGTGAGGGTCGACGAGTAGAGCCGGGAGTCGGTGATAGCGAACTAGCCATTGGAGCTTATCGTCCGCGATGTCCCCGCGGCCGCGACCAATGTACTGAGTCTCCGCCAATGGAGAAGAGTTGCCTGGTTGGCAACCCGCGCTCACGTTGATGTGCACCTTCTGTACGGGTTAGTACGGCAATATTCGCGCCACGGAAGACCAGGTCGACAGATCGACCTACCGCATCGCGTTCCTGCGGATCGCCGTGCGCCACGGCTGATCGGATCAACTCGACGACCTTGCCAACGCACGGGCCTCGGCTTCGGGTCAGTCCACCGCGAAACCACTTCCAACTGCAACCTTCACAGCACTACCGCTTTATCGCCGAGTGCCAAGTCGGAGGTTCTTGTCCTCGACGCGAGGACTGAGCATGTCGGCGAGCTGATTGCTCACCTTGTGTAACCAGATGTAACCAGCAAGTAAAGATGGACAACAGAAGTCGCCTTACGGGCAACTTGGTTTTAGGCTCTGGTTTCTGCGAAGACCTACTGCTGGATGTCGAGCGCTTCGACAACAACGCAGGCTCTGGTCGTCGCAGTGTGAATTCGCCCGTGGCGCAATGGTGCCCACGAACAACCCAGATCGCCTGGATCGCGCCCCCAGCGCAACACCACCACGCGATCGTGGCCGTCACTGTCCGCAGTCTGACCGCCTCTACAACAAGGACCTTGAAATGGCCACCACGACCAAGCCGTCCGGCCCGCCGGCCACCAGCCCCAAACAGCACGGACTACGGACCGGGGCGCTGGGATTCCCCACGCTGCTCGCACAATCGATCGCGCTCATCTCCCCCACCATGACCGCGGTACTCATCGTCCCGCTGGCCTTCTCCGACGCCGGTAACCTCACCTGGCTGGCATACCTGTTCGGAACGATCATGCTCTCCTTCGTCGTCATGAACCTCAACCAGTTTGCCCGGCGCTCAGCATCACCCGGCTCGATGTATGCCTACATCGGTCGAGGTCTGGGCCCTCGCATGGGGGTGCTGTCGGGCTGGACGCTGCTATGGTCCTACGCATTCATCGCAATCGCCGGGTTCACTGGGTTCTCGATATTCGTCAACCAGTTCCTCGACGCGATCGGCCTACACCATCATCCACCAGCGATCGTCTGCTTTGCTTTCAGTGCCCTGGTCTGCTGGTTCGTCGCCTATAAAGACATCCGGGTGTCCTCGCTGCTTACGCTGTTCCTCGAGGCACTGTCGATCACGGTGATCCTGGGGGTCTGCATGGTCATCTTGTTCGGCCACGGCAGCCCCGTCGACACCGCGCAGTTGTCCCTGCACGGCGCAAGCGTGAAAAGCATGGGCCTGGCGGTGGTCATCTGCATCTTCAGCCTGGTCGGGTTCGAAAGCGCGACCGCGCTGGGCGGCGAAGCGAAGAAGCCGTTAACCAACATCCCGCGCGCCGTCACCTGGAGCCTCGCGATAGCCGGGCTGTTTTTCGTCTTCGTCAGCTACGTCGAAGTCCTCGGCTCGGCACACTCAGGATTGTCCTTGGACCAGCTGGCCGCGCCGGTGAACGCACTGGCCGACGCCTACCACGTCAGCTACCTTCAAGCCCCGATATCCCTGGGCGCGATGTTCAGCTTCTTCTCCCTATCGCTGTCCTGCGTCAACGCCGGCGCCCGCATCTTCTACCCGATGGCCCGTCACGGGGCCTTCCACCACGCCATCGGCAACAGTCACCACAGCAACAAAACGCCGCACATCGCCATCACCGTTTACACGATCATCGTGTTCGCGATCCCCACCATCATGCAGGCGTTCACCGACCCGCTCACCACGTTCGGCGACGCCGGCACGCTAGCCGCGTTCGGCTTCCTACTGGCCTACTACCTGATTTCGATAGCGCCGCTGGTGTACTTGCGTCGCCGCAACGAACTGACCCGCAAGAACATCCTCATCACAGTCCTCGCACTGCTGTGTTTACTGGTTCCGTTAATCGGCAGCTTCTACCCGCCGCCCCCGGTACCAGTTCGATACTTCCCGTACTACTTCCTGGCCTACATGCTGGTCGGCGTCGCGTGGCTTGCCATCCTGCACCGCCGTGACCGGACGGTCATCACCGCCATGGAAGCCGACCTGGAGGCCACGGTCGATACCCACGTCCACGTCACGGCCGACTCAACCGTCAAAAGCTGAGCGGCTCAAGCATAATGACGGCCATGGTTACAGCCGCGGTTGATCGCAGCCGCCCGTTGCTGGTCGTGCAGCATGTGCCCTGGGAAGGCCCGCACCTCATCCTCGACTCGTTCGCCGACGTGTCGGTACTGGTGCGCAACCTTCTCGACGAGCCGCCGCGCGCCCCGCTACCCGATCCGAGCACGATCCGGGCCGCGATCTTCATGGGCGGGCCGATGAGCGTCAACGATGCCGACACATTGCCACCGCTCGCCGAAGAGATCACCTGGCTGCAGCGGGCGGTGGCCCTCCGGGTTCCGATACTGGGTATCTGCCTTGGCGCACAGCTACTGGCCAAGGCGGCAGGCGCGACAATCACGGCGGCACCCCGCGTCGAAATCGGGGTAGCCCCAATCGAGATCACCGATCCGCACGATCCGCTGCTCGCTCATCTCACTGCCTGCGCCCACGCCATGCATTGGCACAGCGAACAATTCAGCCTGCCCGAGGGTGCGGTGAAGCTGGCACACTCTGACCAGACCGAGGTGCAGGCGTTCCGGCTCGGCGTCAACGCATGGGGACTGCTCTTTCACCTCGAAGTCGACGACCAGCTCCTTGACATCTGGCTGGACGAACCCACCATGGCGGTGGAAGCCGAGCGAGCGCTGGGCACCGATTATCGGGAACAACTGCGGGCCGGCCTTCCGGCCTTAGACCACAACCAAGCGCACGCCGTCTTTGATGAGTTCGCCAAACGCTGTGCACCGCAGCACATCGCACCCCGCCGTGCACGGATCGTGTCGTCGCTTCGATCGGCGACGACATGACCCGAGCGGCACGAAACCTACCACCCGGCACACCGACGAAATGAGGAGCCAGATGAGAGACGGAGCAGTTGTTTCGTTGTGGCGCTATCCGGTGAAGTCAATGATGGGCGAGGAGCTCAACGCATCCGATCTCACCGATCGCGGCGTGCTCGGTGACCGTTCGCGCGCCCTGGTTGACGCCGAGACCGGGAAGGTGGTGAGCGCCAAGAACCCGAAGAAGTGGCCCAACATGTTCGACTTCCGGGCAGTGTTCGCCACGCCACCGGTGCTGGGGAGTCCGCTGCCACCGGTGCAGGTGACACTTCCTGACGGCGTCAGCGCCACTTCCGACGACGCCGGCTTCGCAGAGCTCCTCAGCGCCGCGCTCGGCAGACCGGTGACCCTGGCCACCGCCGCACCGTCTGAGCCAAACCTCGAGGAGTATTGGCCCGACATCGCCGAACTCGACCACCAGGAGACCGTGACGGACGAGGCGATGCCGGTGAACACATTTTTCGACCTCGCCACCATCCATGTGCTCACGACGGCAACAATCAACCGGCTACGTGAGCTCTACCCGCAGGGCCGCTTCGAGGTCAGGCGCTTTCGACCCAACATCGTGGTGGGTCTCGACAACGATGACGCCGAGTTCGCGGAGGGCAAGTGGGTGGGGCGAGAACTTCGGATCGGCGACGACGTCGTGCTCCAGATCACCGACCACTGCCCGCGTTGCGTCATGACCACACTCGCGCAGGGAGATCTCCCGAAAGACAGCGGGATCCTGCGCACAGCGGCGCTCCACAACGAAGTCCACGTCGGCGTGTACGCAGAGGTGCGTCGCGCCGGGAGAGTCCGGCGCGGCGACTCCGTGACTCTCGGCTGATCACAAATCGGGTGATGTGATGGTCGATCCGCCGCTCCCGCTCGACCAGAAGATCGTCGTTTATTCGACGCCAATGACTGGGAATCGACCGGAATTGTCCGGTTCTGGCCGGAGCTGCTTGATGACCAATAACTCTGTGGCTCAAGAAGGGACAGGTAGCGACTGGAACAGGGGTGTTATCAAGCGCTGTGGTGTTTGCGCTGGGCGGCGAAGAAGTCGGCCCACGACACCACGTCGGGGTTCTGCTTGAGTAGGGCGCGGCGCTGACGCTCGGTCATACCGCCCCAGACGCCGAACTCGACCTGATTGTCCAGCGCATCGGCGCCGCACTCGAGGATCACCGGACAATGCCGGCAGATCACCGCGGCTTTGCGCTGCGCAGCGCCGTACACGAACAGCTCATCGGGATCGGTGGCGCGACAGCGGGCTTTGGACACCCATGCGGTCCGGGCTTCGGCCTCCGCACCGTGGACCCGAGGGTGAGCCGACCTCCGCGGTGTTCGTGTCACGACGCCGCCTTCACGTACAGCTGGGCTACCAGATTCACCCATTGCCTGGCTTCTTCCCGGCTCCACAACCGAAGAGGGTCGGGACGAAACTCCATCCCAGCGGCGGCGGCAAGCACTGGAGTCACGTAGAGCAACCAATACGGCCGCTGAGGTGGTTGAAACGCCCCCGCTATCTCCACGTCGGACGCATTCACGGCACTGATCCGGGGATGGGCGGGGCCTTCCTCATCCTCAATGATTGACCAGCTGTGGTTCATCGCACCAAAAGTGGGCTGACCGTCGGTGCGCTGTTGCAGCACGACCATGGCTCCTCCCCGGTCGGCGACCGTCCGGCCGCGGTTTGCTGACGGGATTAGCTTTGCAGGAAGCGGCTGGTGAGGAATCGGGGGTTTCCCTAAGGTCATGGCAAACCGCAGCCCCTCAATCCCGCGCAACTCGGGTGATCCGAGCCGCCACATCGGAGCTAAGCCGCTCGAGAGGGATGCCGGCGCGCCGGCACGCCTGGACGACCATGTCTGGCGAGCCGGCGGCAAAGACGCCGAAGATGACCTCGTCGGTGGGCACCGCCAGTGTCACCAGCAGTTTCACCAGTGAGCCCTCCACGCACATCGTCGCTGCCACGGCGTCGAGTTTGGCGACGGTGTCGTCGAGCGGACGTTGGGTGACCTCAGGCCGGTACCACTCCGCGAGATAGCACGCAACCTGCGGCGCTGCGCTGCCCACAGAATGGACACTAGTGTTCGGCGGCACCTGGCGAATCGGGTGTTTCCCTAACGTCGACTTGCCTCATCCACTGCCCGAGTTCCGCGCGTGAGTGGATGCCGAGTTTGCGGTAGACGCGGGCCAGATTGTGTTCGACGGTCTTGGGGCTGATGAATAAGGCGGCCGCGACGTCGCGGTTGGTCATGCCGGAGGCCGCAAGTTCGGCCACCCGCCGTTCGGTGGGTGTGAGCCCGGCGTCGCGGGCGGGGCTGACTTTGGTGCGTGCGAGCTCGGCGCGGGCGTGCTCGGCCCAAAGCGGGGTTCCGATGCCTTCGAATGCGCGCAACGCCTCGTGAAGGGTCGCCGCGGCGGCCTCTTTCCTGCGCTGCCGACGCTGCAGTTGGCCGAGCAGCAGCTGGGTGCGGGCGCGTTCGAACGGCATGGGTAGCCGCTGGTGCTCGGTCATCGCTTGGTGGGCGACGTTTTCGGCGGCTAGGACGTCACCTCGGGCGGCCAGCCACATGCTGCGGCACCGCGCGCCGACGGCCAGCATCCAGGCGCGGTCGAGCTGGCTACCGTTACGTTCCAGCGCCTCGATCAGCGGCTCGGCGTCCTCGAAGCGACCGAGCACGACCATCGCCTCGACCGCGTCCGGGATGTACCAGGCGGTGAGGATTTCGGTGCCGGGAATGTTGTTGAAGGCGGATACGACCGGCTGCAAGGTGGACAGCGCCTCGGCGTAGCGACCGAGCGAAACCTCCAGAAATCCCAACGTCATGGTCGGCCAGTAACCCGCCAGCCGGGGAGAGCCGCCGCGCTGGGCGGTTTTCATGGCTTCATGGGCGTCGGCCCGCGCGTCGCGCTCGCGCCCGGTGTAGGCGGCGACTGCTGCCCGCACGCTCAACGGAATCACGAGCACATGGTCACCGCCCAGCTGCTCGGCCCGCTCCACGGCGTCGTTGGCAACGTCTTCGGCATCGCCGAAGCGTCCCTGCCAGATATCGATCCATGTGCTATATCCCGCAACGGCCACTATGTCGCCTTCGGCGCCGCGTTCGACGCAGCGCTGCCGTATGGTCTGCATGTGGGCGCGGGCTTCCTCCAGCCGACCCGTGCATGCCAGTATCACGGCATTGATGGCGCTGGCGCGGAACGGAATTGGCGCGTCGATGTTCGGGTCTTCCAGTTCGATCGCGCGCCTCAGACCGGGTTCGTCGAACCCTAGTCCGTACGTGAAGCTCGCTCGCGCCCACATCGCGAGCGCCTGACTGGACAGCGTCGGAAGGTCGAGTTCGTCGGCAACCGTCACCGCTTGGCGCGCGTGTCGCAATGCCTCTTCGTACTCGTCGACGTTGAGTTGAACAAACGACAACATGAGCAGAGTCTGCAACAGCACCACAGGATTGCCTTTGGCGTCGTCGAGCGCAGCCTTCAGCTGCTCGGCGGCCTGCAGGAAGCTGTTGTCGTAGATACGCATTCCGGCGAGCAGGTCGAACGCGATCGCCCGAAGGGGGCCGGGCTTCATCGCGTCAATGGTCGGCGCGAGCACCGCTCGGGCTCGGTCCGTATCGCCGGCCTGGAAACGGTGCTGGGCCGCGCGTATCCGACGCGATGAAGTGTCACCACCGAGCCCGATGGCAAACTCGATCAACTCCGCCGCGGCCGCGGGCGCTCCGCGAGCCAGCGCCGCATCGGCGGCTTCGTCAAGAGCCCGAAGTGTTGCCGGATCCGCGCGAGTGGTGGCCAGCCCTAGGTGCCTGGCTTTCAGCTCGGGCAAGGTCACAACGTCGGCCAGCGCCCGATGCATCTTGCGGCGGCGGGCCGGACCCGCGTCGGTATAAACACTCCTCGCTAGCAACGGGTGGCAAAACAGCACCCGATTGCCGTCAATCCTGATGATGTCGTGACGCTCGGGCTCTTCCAGTAGCTCGACCGTCCGCTCGACGCCTGTGCCGGTGGCCCGTGCCAGCAGGTCCACCGTCGGGTCGGCCGTACAGGCCGCGGCCAGCAACACGTCCCGGGCATCGTCTTCCAGGCGTCCGATCCGGGCACGCACCAGCCCGGCCAACGTGGCGGGCAACGCCGCCTCGGACTCCGGAGACTGGCCGCCCATCACGCGCGCCAGTTCGAGTGCGTAAAACGGGTTGCCGCCAGAGAACTCGGCGATGCGCACCATTGTGGGCCGAGGGAACGACCGACCTAGTTTCTCCAAGAACAGTCTGTGTAACCCGCCAAGAGTCAACGGACGCACACGAATCCGCACAATGCCGTCGGGCCTGCTCAGCTGCAACCACACCGTGTTGGCGATGTCGGGATCCGTCCGCTCGTTAAGTAGCACCCCCACCGGTCCTCGTAACCGCCGTGTGGCGAAGGCGACCACGCTTTTGCTCGACGAATCCAGCCATTGCACGTCGTCGATGGCCACCAGCACCGGGGTGTCCACCGCGAGGCTCTCGACAACGGACAGGAACGCCGCCGCAACTACGCGCTGGTCGGTGGCGGGGCCACCGCCGTTGGTCCGCAACAGAACCCGTTCCAGCGCAACGCGCTGCACGTTGGGAAGTGCTGTCAGAACGGCTGATTCGACGTCGCTCAGCAGATCGGCCACCGCCGCGTAAGCCAATATCGACTCGGCTTGCCCCGCCCCGGCCGACAGCACCCGAAACCCGCGCTCACTTGCCTGCTCAATCGCGGCCAACCACAGCGTGGTCTTGCCGATGCCCGCCTCTCCTTCAACGACCAAGACCGACGGTCGCACGCGCGCTGCGATCAGGAAATCAGCTACCGCTCGGTTCTCGACCGACCGGTTCCCTACACCCCCGGCCACGATGCCAATCATCGCAGCCAAATCAACGCCACACATAACTTCGGCGCGCATCCGGGGCGCACGTACGTTCTTAGCCGCCTTGGCTCAGCGGTCGTCAGTTGAATCCTGGCCGGGGGCTCCGGAAAAAATCGGCTCTAGCTGCGAAAACGTCCTCGGGCGACAGCGAACCTGTGTTCGACTGGCCCGCTCGGTGTCACGAGGGTGTCGCAACCTGCTGCAATGTGGCGGCTGCGCTGGACGACTCCGACCCGACGCGCTGTCCCCCGGCCACCACGCTCACGACCACCTGAGCAACGTGGCACCTGTCAGTTTCTTCGCGTCGGACTCGGACAGATTCACCAAGGTCGGTTGGCTTTTGCCATCTGTCCCAACGATATAGACGGTCGGGAAGTTGTGTTTGACCCGATCGGGGTCATCGTAGAAGAACGCGACCTTCGTTCCGTCCGAATTGGCTACCGGATCATGTACCGTTGCGGTGTTGCTTGTGGGCAGTAACGTCACCTCATTACTCGCGGGGGTGATCGGGCATCCGCCTTTTTCACGGCCGGCGAGCGCGACTTTGGCTATCTGGGTGCCCGGGGCGATGGCCATCACCCGGGTGTTGGCATCCAACCAATTTCCCGTCATGTTCTCGCAACCGAACAGCAAGCTCCCATCCGAGTTGAGCGCGGCGCCGCGATCGACAGCGCCGGGCGGCGTCACCGTCAGCTTCTGCGCATTGCTCGTCGATCCCGCCCGCACCTCGTATACCTCGGTATACATGGCGCCTTGTGAATTCTGTTTGTAGTAGTAATTTCCGGCTCCGTCGAATCCAATCGCCGAGTATGACGGGGGATTGCCCCCGAACGGACCCACGGCCGCCGCGGTGGTGACCGTGGTGAACTGCCCGCTGGAATCTATCCACCCCGCCGCTGATTGCCCATTGGCCATCGAGGTGATTGCAAATTTGGTGAGGTCAGGCGAAGCGGCCAACGCCTGGAACGACGAGCCTTGCGCTGTTCCAGTAGTCGGGATGGTGAACGTAACGGCCTCGGAGTACTGCCCTGAGTTGGGATCGATGAAACCGTAGATTCGCCTGTTACCAACCGAACTCAACGCCAAGATGCCCGACGTCACCTTGGCCGGCGACGGTGCGACACTTGCCGATGCGTTGGGCGTCGACGTCTGACCTGCCCCAGGGCTGCCCGGCGCGGCCTGATGTGACGCCGGCTGCTGCTCTGACGGGCTGCTCGACGGCCCCGACGATGAGCATCCACCCGCCAACACAATCACCGGCACTGAAACAACGCAGACCGCGAATCGCCAACGTGCCTTAGAAACCAACATTGCGCACTCCCCTCGAACGGCCACGCGGACGGCGCCGCAAACGACGACGATGGGCCTTGTGGCTCTCTCTTTGTCAGCCCCGAGCCGTGCCAATCCGCGCAAACGTTACGACAACAACCGTGACGCTGTACTCAAAGTGGACTAATCAGGCTCATATCCAGATACCCCGGAAGGGGTAGCAGCTGCCCTGATTGAGAACTAGCGAGTACCGCTCCGGCGAGCAATCGCCTTCACCCAGGCGGTTGGCCTGGGATGGCTGGCAGATTATCTCGGATACCTTGCAGATCACCTTGGATGCCTTGCAGACCACCTTGGATGGCTTGCAGATCAGGGAGGAAGGCCTGCTGCATCTCGGCCGAGCTTGTAGGTTCGTACTGAGGGCAGTACGAAACGATCGCACCGGCGGCGAAGTCGGCGCTTTGATTGGCGTCCCATATCGACGATCGCTGCACGAAGCGGACGGCCTCTGCGAAGTCGGGTTGGTGCGCTAGGAAATCGCAGACTGCGTGCCCATTGGTGATCACGTATTCGTGGCTGGGAACTGGCACGCCAACCTGTCTCAACGTGTCGATGAACGCCCTGTCGACGATGGCAAGCGGCGGAGCTTGTGCACTCGGCGCAGCCGGGTTGGGTCGCGCACCCGGCGGCGGGACTCGCGCACTCGGCGGCGGGACTATCGTCGGCTGCGCCGCTGGAGGTGGGTGGTGGACCGCGAACATCGCCACTAACACAGCGGCGACAGCTGGCAGAGTTAGCGACCATGCCGCGAGGAGGCCGAAGCGGCGCAGCACACCCCTGCGTCCGTGAGGCATGATGCCGTCGGTTTCGTCGCACTGCGACCAGGTGTGGGCGCCAACCTCGTTCTCACACGCTTGAACCGAGGGCGTTGCGGACACCTCCGCGCGGTAGCCTAGGCGCTCGTCGAGCAGTTCGTCGGCCTGTCGGCACGACGGCTGACCGCCCTGCTCACGGATCGATCGACGCACATTCGCGATGCGCCGCAATTCTGAGTCGATCGTCTCGCGGTCGCGCATATCAGCAGTCTGAGGGTGTCACAACGATGTCACAAGTGCCGAAAAACACAGCGACCACACCGGTGCCGCTCCCCCTCGCCGCCCGCGGCCGAATGCGTCGCGATCGCCTTGTCCTTGTGAGCCTCCGGCGCCGCCGACCACATGTCGAGCGTCCTCGCATAGTGCGGCCGTCAGTTCCTGGATCGAAATCAAGTTGCCGGATTCGCTCGCTGTATCCAAAACGTGACGCAGTCTTTATCGAATTGCTAACGCGGACCTGCACATCGAACGGTCACGGCACTCATACGATCGAATTACAACGTCGTAATTTCGAAGGAATCAGAAGCCATGCGTGGGGTTTTTAGATGTGTACTTGCAGTGGTCGGAGTCGCTGCGAGTGTGGTTGCAGCGCCGGCCGGCGTAAGCCCGGCTGCGGCGGGCCAGTCGTATAGGTCCGCCATCGCTTCGGTCCTACCGACGCGGGGCGAGGTGGTGGGTGTGGCGCACCCGGTGGTGGTGACTTTCAGCATGCCCGTCGCCGACCGCCACGCGGCCGAGGGCGCCATCGAACTCAAATCGGCGCCCGCAATGACCGGCAAGTTCGAATGGCTCGACAACAACGTTGTGCAGTGGGTTCCCGACCGATTCTGGCCGGCGCATAGCACGGTGACGCTTTCGGTAGCCGGCCTGTCAACGGACTTCAAAACAGGTCCCGCCATCGTCTCTGTTGCAAGTATCTCGGATCACACGTTCACCGTGAGCATCGACGGCGTCGAAGCCGAACCGCCCCCCGTACTGCCAGCGCCGCACCATCGACCCCACTGGGGAGAAGAAGGGGTGATGCCGGCCTCGATGGGTAGGCCCCAGTACCCGACGCCCGTCGGCTCCTACACCGTCTTGTCCAAGGAGCGCTCGGTAACTATGGATTCAAGCACCGTCGGCATCCCCGTTACCGATCCCGACGGTTACCTGCTCACGGTCGACGACGCCGTTCGTATCACGAACCGCGGCATATTCGTGCATTCAGCTCCGTGGGCTGTCAATTCACTTGGGTACGAGAATGTCAGCCACGGCTGCATCAGCCTCAGCCCCGAGGACGCAGAGTGGTACTACAACACGGTCAACGTTGGCGACCCGGTGATAGTGCAGGAATGACAGCGGCGACCTTCTCCAAAACGCTAGGTATCTAGATGATGTGCGGGTGCTCGCGCGTCATGCTGTAGTTGTCGTGCGGACTTTTCACTGGCATCGATGTCGGTACATTCTTGTTCGCCGACGGCCAGATGGTTCCGCTTTTCCGGCTATGCGCTTCTCGCTCCATACGATCTGTGATCGAGGATGTAATGAAACGGTGCTTCCCCACCACCAGGAACGGGATCAGCCTGCGCCGTTTGCCGCAGGACCGGGCTGAATTGGCTGACCAGGCACAGGCGCTCCATCCGGCAGCGGACCAGTCGGCTGCCCCTTACCGCCATAGGGACCAGACATTTCACTGAGCGGAGCGGCGGCCGGCACCGGCGCAGCCGCAGGCACCGGCGCAGCCGCAGGCACCGGCGCAGCCACAGGCACCGGCGCAGCCACAGGCACCGGCGCAGCCACAGGCACCGGCGCAGCCACAGGCACCGGCGCAGCCACAGGCACCGGCCCAGGCAAAGCCAATGGAATACCAGCCATATCAGAGAGCGGAGCGCTAGCGGGACTGCACGCGTCGGGCGCTCCGCTGGCGGCTACTGGCGATGTACCCGCCATCCCCTGAACGCATGCGGAGCCGCCCGTTATCAGCGGGGCGGCTGCCACGTCGGGGCTCAACGCTATAGCGACCCCGCACAACCCAGCCCCGGCAACAACTACTCCGATGTTGAATCGATCAAAGATCGTCATCGACGTCGACTCCTTCATTCGCGCTCAGACATTCCGCAATCAAACGGTGCGGCAGAACCGCATGCCCTACCGAAGTCGTGTTTGGACGACCTCGTTAATTATCAGCAACGCATGTCGAACACCCGCCGCACACACCGGGTTGTTTCCGAATAGTGACCTGACCCGTCCCAGCGTCTTACCGACTTCCGCTGGTAAACACGGCAGCGGCACTGACAAGTACGGCGCTCCGTCCGGCGTCAAACGTCTTGAAGTGCTGAGAGATCAAAGTCGATCTCGGCGTATCCAACACGACGGTTCACCAGCCACTCCCGACGAAAACGGCAGGGCATCGACACATGAATGACGTTACGAAACAAGCGTTGAGCAAGGTACCGGCAGTCACCCTTGGCTTCTGGGTCATCAAGATCTTCGCCACGACGCTCGGCGAGACGGGCGGCGACACCGTGACGATGACCCTGAATTGGGGCTACCTCGCCGGCGTCGCGCTCTTCGGAGGCGCGCTTGTCGCGCTTGTCATCGCGCAAATCTTCGCCAAGCGCTTCCATCCGATTCTTTACTGGGCGACGATCATCGCATCGACGACGTTCGGCACGACGTTGGCCGACTTCGCCGACCGATCGCTCGGGATTGGCTACACGGGTGGATCGCTTCTGCTCTTGTGCTTTCTATTGGCCACCCTGGGGCTCTGGCACCGGTCCGAGGGAACGGTGTCGGTAAATACCGTTTCGACGCCGAAAGTGGAAGCGTTCTATTGGGCCACGATCACGTTCTCGCAGACTTTGGGCACCGCACTTGGCGATTGGCTCGCCGACGCGGGCGGGCTTGGTTATGAAGGCGGTGCGCTGGTATTTACCGCAGGCCTCCTCGTGGTCGCGGCCGTCTATTACTGGACAAGCGTGTCGCGCGTCACCCTCTTCTGGTTCGCGTTCATCTTGACTCGGCCTCTCGGCGCAACCGTGGGCGATTTCCTCGATAAGCCTCTGAGTCAAGGCGGCCTGAACCTGAGCCGCCCGCTGGCTTCCGCGGTAATCGCAGCCATTATCGTCGTGCTGCTCATTCTGCTGCCGCAGCGCCCAGGACGGCACCCCGGCGAGAAAGAGGCTACTGCGGTGGGTGCGGAATCGGTTGGCGTAGACGATCCGCAGCCAGCCGACGGCAGTCAGAACGCCTCGGTCGGTGAGACCAGCGAGGCCTGGCGCGACGATGCCTCCCGGAGCCGTTCGGGGCCGGTCGACGGATGATCGATGAAGTCCGACCCGAATTCGCGGGATTGGGCCGTTGCCAAATGCCTCAACGACAGACCCGGTGAACTACTCGGCGCGCGCCTTTCCGGCATCGTCCTCGAGCCGCTCGCACTCGGCAATCGCTGCATCGAAGGCAGCCACCACACTTGTCCAGGCGCGTGGTGTTCCAAGCTGGCTGTCATTCCAGTTGCTGATCGCGACGCGCACCGCCGAGTCGGGCTCGTCGAGGAACCGACCGTACATCGCCTCTGCGACGAGCCGCTGGGCCAAACGCAATTCATCGTCGGGCCTGAACTCCGCGTCAGTTGTGGCACGGCCCAAGAACGCCTTGTTGAGAGCGCCCCTGGCACAGTATTTGTACCGTCCATCCATCCCTAGACTTACCAAGCCGCCAGCCGTCCAGCCTTGCGCGACTAGATCGCGGGCGACCCGCAATTTCTGACTGACCGTCAAATCCCATCCCTTTCTCGGCAGAGCCAGTCGCGGGGCGAGGCGGGTCGCCATGACTTCGGTCGGCGGGAACAGCGCGTTCTCTACCTCGTCGAGCGTCAGGCGGGTCGCCATGACTTCGGTCGGCGGGAACAGCGCGTTCTCTACCTCGTCGAGCGTCAGGTCTGTCTCGGTGGTGCCGTCGATGATGAGTATGTAAGAGCCGGTGGGACGATGCTTGACGAGCCAGCCGCCGCGATGTCGTGCGCGGCGTCGGCATTTCGCCTCACGCAGGCCCGGATCCGCGACACTCTCAGGCGGGTTCGTAGCGACGTGCGCGGCCCGGCGCGGACGCGTGGGGTGCGACCGTGGTTGCGGTGAGGCCAGGCACGTACTCAGGCTCACGCGGGCATAGTCGCACGCAGTGGTGTGTTCGCCTGTACGCCACGCCGGGACAGGCGCTAACCGCACCGGAGTGTGCATTTTACACATCATTCTCGTCGCCGCCGCTGATGTCGAGCCAGAATCGTGACCGGCGCCACCCGCAATGCGGCGAGCAGCTGAACGTCGATCCAGGAGGATGAAGTCGGCTCTGACCTCAGTGTGCGCGTACGCGCTAACCGATTTTCTGACCAGCGGGCGTCAGCGCGTGCCAGAGGTTTTTGAAAAGCTGACCGTTGGTGTTGCCCGGCGCGGTATCGCCCGTGTACGTGTACACGGGCAGTCCGGCGATGGTAATTTGCTTGCCACCTGCGGCACCGGTGATCACCCCGACGGGCGCAGTGATGCCCACCGCGACGGGTTGATCCGAGGCGGCCGGCACCGCCCCCCACAATTTTTGACAGTCTCCAGTGCACGCGCTGCTGCCCGATCCCGCCACGTCCTTGTCGAACACGTAGACGGTCATGCCCTTTGCGTCGACAACGACGTCACCCAGGTTTGTGTGGGCGACCGCTACGTCGGCTGGGGCAGCTGACGCCCTCGGTGCCGGACCGATGTTCGACGAGCACAAGACCGCAGCGGCGGCGATGAGTACACAAGCCAGCAGGTTCAACGGGGTTTTCATCTGGGGTCCTCACTCTCGCTGTGATTGCGGCCCGCCCGCCGCGCTTACGACAACGAGCAGGTCGGCGCGATGGTTCAAAGAGTGACGCTACTTGCCGGGCCCATCGTATTCACCGCTTATGTCCGAGAATCAACGTCGAGGTGACGTTCGCGAAGCCAACGGCGGCGTCGGACACCGTCTTGCTGATCATCAGGGCATGTTGGCAAACCGTCATGCGCGTTCCCGCGCGGCCAGCGCTCAGTGGCGGCCGGTCAGAGCAAGCGGGCCAGAAGCATGTGAGCTTCTACGGTGGGGGAATGACAGCAAGCACGGACCGATACCCTGTGGCGCCGACATCGGCGGGGACCGCGTTGCCGCGGGTGAGTCGCCGGCCGGCGTGGGCCGGCCCGCGGTCGTGGGGAATCGCGGCGCGCTCGGCGTTCGTGTCGGCGATGGTCGTGCTGGTGGCATTGACGATCGCCGGAGCGGGACTGGTGTTCGTGCTGTATCGCTCGCTGTTGTCGGGCCTGGATGATGCCGCTGTCCGGCGGGTCGACGAGATCGCGAGGGGGCTGCAAACCGACAGTCCCGCCGACCTCGACGAGTCGCTGCTGACTACTGATCAACCCATCGTCGCCGTGCAAGTCGTTGATGTGGCCGGCCGGGTTGTTCGCCGATCCGCTTCCGCGCCGGCGGCACCGATCGTTGCGACGGGCGCGGTGGCGGCGGGTCGGCGGGTCGGGATCCCGGGCCAGGCGCAATCCGTGGGTGATTTCCGGGTTGCCGGGCAAATGGTCGACACCCCCACCGGTCGGTACACAATCCTGGTCGGCGCTGGCAGCGAGGGTGTCGAATCCACGGTGTACACGGTTGCGATCGGGTCGGCGACCGGAGCGCCAATCGTCGTTGCGGTGGCCGCCGCTGTGACATATCTGCTGGTGAGGCGGTCGTTGTCGTCGATGGAGGCGATGCGCGCGCGGGTGGCTGACATCAGTGCGTCGGATTTGAACGAGCGGGTGCCGGTGCCCGCGCGCCGCGATGAGATCTCGACGTTGGCCACCACGATGAACGAGATGCTGTCGCGCATCGAATCCGGTCACGCTGCCCAGCGGCGGTTCGTCGCGGATGCCTCCCACGAACTGCGCAGCCCGTTGGCAACGATCATCTCTGCGCTTGAGGTGGGTGTCGCTCATCGGGAGCTACTTAATGCACGGCTGGCGTCGGACACGCTGCTACCGGAAGCCCAGCGGATGCAGGCTCTTGTAGACGACCTTCTTTTGCTGGCGAGAGCCGACGAGCGCGGCTTGGCGCTACGCCACGGGGATGTCGACCTGGACGACGTGGTTGCCGTCGAAGTTGAACGCCTACAGCGAAACACCACGCAGTACGTGCGTGTCGAGCTGTCGCCGACCAGGCTCGTCGGCGACCCGACTGCACTCGCGCGGGTGGTGCACAATCTGCTCGACAACGCGGCGCGCCATGCCGCGTCGCGGGTTGAGGTGACGGTGCGACCCGAGCGCGCGGAGGCTGTCGTGACGATCGGCGACGACGGGCCGGGCATACCCCCGGCGGACCGTGACCGGGTGTTCGACCGGTTCGTGCGGTTGGACACCGACCGCTCGCGCGGTGGCGGCGGTTCCGGGTTGGGTTTGGCGATCGTCGCGGAAATCGTTGGCGCCCATCGCGGGAGCGTGCGCATCCGTGATCGCACGGGCGGCGGCACCGTGGTGGTGGTTCAGCTGCCCCTGACGCTATCCGATACGGACTCGTCGGTGTCTGTGTCGTCGAGGCGGTAGCCGACCCCGCGGATGGTTTCGATGGTGTGGGTGCCGAAGGGGATGTCAATCTTGCGCCGGAGATAGCCGATATAGACCTCGACGACGTTGTCGGGTCCCGAAAAGTGCGGGTCCCACACGTTGTGCAGAATGTCGGCCTTGCTTACCACTGCGTCCTTATTGCGCATCAGATACTCCAGCAAGCCGAATTCTCGTGGTGTGAGAGCGATGGGGCGGGAGTCGCGCCGCACAATGCGCCGTGCGGGATCTAGTGACAACCCAGCGGCGGTGAGAACTAGCGGGCGTTGCGGAGCGCCGCGACGGATCAACGCTCGCAGCCTGGCGACTAGCACGATGAACGAAAATGGCTTGGTCAGATAGTCGTCCGCACCGAGGTCGAACGCGTCGGTCTGGTCGTAGTCGCCATCCTTCGCGGTCAGCATCAGCACCGGTGTCCACACCTGTTTGGCGCGGATCTTTCGCAGCACTTCGTAGCCGTTCAGGCCAGGCAGCATGATGTCGAGCACGATGACATCGAATTGATGCTCGCTGGCCTCCCACAGCCCATCGGTGCCGCTGGCGGCGGTGACCACGACGAAGCCCTCCGCCTGCAGTCCGATGGTCAGCGTGGAGGCCAGTCGCGGCTCGTCCTCCACGACGAGCACCTTCACCAGCTGCCCTCTTCCTTCCTAGCCTGCCGACCTGATTGCGGCCTGCGCGCCGCGCCTGCGTGTTCAAGCCTGTCAGGTCACCGAGACGTGAGCGAGGCCCGCAGCAAGCGCGGCGCGCCGGCCTAGCGGCTACAGCCTCTACTCGCCTGGGCCTTCGTTGGCGTCACCCGGACCGTCGGGGCCGTCTTCGGGGTCCGGCGTCTGGGTGGCCGCGGGCTGATCCGGCTTGTCGCCCGGTTCCGACTGGCCGGCCGGCCCAGGCTGACCCAGATGGTCAGCGGGTGCCACCGTCGGGCCGCTGGCAGCCGGCCCCCTGAGGGCATGTGCGCCCGCGACCGTGCCGGCGCCGCCGAGCAGCACCGCCGCCGCGGCGAACGCAGACGCGACAATCTTGCGCTTAATCATTGACATCGTCTCCTATCTATTGGGTGGCCATCACATCGACCGAGACCAGGCTGGCATCCGGGCCCTGAGGAAACGCTGAGGCAACGGCCGCCCCCAACCGCAGGGTCACCCCTGTCCAGCGCGAAACGTTGACCGAGTCCGGGCGTTGGTCAATTCATCTGGGGCTGTTGGGCTGGCTCTTGCCTCACTGAAGGGTGGTCAACAGCGTTGTGAGGGTCTGCGTCTCGGTTGCAGGGTCGGGTTTGCTTGCGCGCAACGCGTGCAGGACGCTGTCGATTTGGCCGTCGAGGGCGTGCCAACCGGTCTCGTCCATGGGTCGCAGGGTCGGTTCGTCGTCGTCCCAGGCGGTTTCGAGGTCCTTGATCCGGGCGGTTGCGCCTCTCTGGTCACCGGACTGAACCTTGGCGAGCGTGTCCTGGGCGATGGTGCGGAACTTCGCAATCTCTGCCGGCGGGAACTGACCGGTCGGCTGGCCCGGGGTGAGCATAGTGGTGACGGGCGCCGGAGTGGTTTCGTCGTCACTGGCCGCGGTGGTATGCGGCCGCCCGGCAGCCCAGACGAGCAAGGCGAGTGTGGCGCAGGCGATTGCGGCGTAGTAGCCGAGCATGATGCGCTCGCGGGTCGGACTCGTGGTGACCGTCTGGGCGTGGGTGCGTTCGTGGTCCTCGACGACGTCGCTGCGGGTGCGCGTGAGGTACACAACCGTAGCGAGGATGGCGGCGAGGAAGATCGCGCTGGTGACGGCGGTACCCAGACCGAGGCCATGATCGATGCGCGGGGAGGCGAACCAGTCGCCGAGGTTCGCACCCAGCGGGCGGGTCAGGATATAAGCGAGCCAGAACGACAGCACCGCGTTGGCGCCCAGCCGCCAACCGGTCAGGATCGCGATAATTAGGCCGGCCGGCAGCAGCACCGACGTCCCAGGTCCCCAGCCGGTCAGTTCCAGCGTCCAGTCACCGGCGGCGGTACCCAGGGCGAAGGTGACCAGCACCGCCAGCCAGTAGAACGACTCTCTGGGTAACGTGACGATGCTGTGGATCGACAGTGTGCGCTCGCGGGCGTACCAGACGCCGAAGACGACAGCCAGGGTCGCGGCGAAGGCGCACGTGCTCACCGCCAATGGAACGCCCAGCTGATCGGTGAGGATGTCGGTGTAGAGCGTGCCGGTCACGCTGAGCACTACGACCGTCAGCCAGTAGGCGAACGGCACGTAGCGGTCGAGGCGCAACTGCCAGGCCAGAACCACGGCAAGCACGACGGTGAAGATCAGCGCGGTCATGGTCAGGCCGACGCCTAGTGTCGTATTGATCCAGTCGGCGAAGCTCTCACCCACGGTGGTGCACAGGATCTTGATGATCCAGAACCACACCGTGACCTCGGGCACCTTACTCAGCAGCGTGCGCTGGGTCTTGGAGATCTTGACGGTGCCGGATTTCGTCGTCTCAGTCACGGCGCCCGACCGTACACACAGATCGCTGAGCCGACGCTGAGAGCCGATTACGATCTCAGCGCACCCGCCCATCCGCGACACTTAACCAGCCGCGGCGACACGCCGACAAACGCCGCAGCGCTTTCAATTTCGAGACGACACCACATTTGCGACGACACCCCGACCGGCTAAAGGCCCGGTAGCTGGAACGGGCCCGGCGGGGCCGCGTCGGCGCCCGGCATTTGCAGCGGGAATGGCAGGTTGCCGTTGGCAAGCGATGTCATCACGCCCGGACATTGCGACTGGATCGCCATGCTGGTGACCCATCCTGCGATTTGCGGGGTCAGGCCGCCGTTGCCGGACATCTGCGCTGCCGTAGAGGCGAAGGTCGCTCCTGGCTGCACCAGCATCGGGCAGAGCGACTGGCCAATTCCGGCAAGGGCGGTGCTGATCGGGCCGTTGTTGCCGATGCCGACGTTGTTCAGCGTGTTCGTGATCGGGCCGCCCGGGTCGGCGTGGGCGGGCGGAGGCGACGCGACTGCTGCGGCGACGATCCCCGCCGAAACCAACAGCGGACGGAGCACCGCCGCGGCGACGGTGATGACGTCCACCCACACGGCGACCTGGCGGACCGACATCGGTCGACGCAACGTTGGCGAAGTCCATGGGCGGTGCATGGTCATTGAAGTCATTCGCCACTCCTGGCTCGTAGGTGCGCATGTTCCACTAATTTCACTTTGATAACAATGCTTAGCAACAGTCTCGTTTACAACACGGTCGGATAAAGGTTTGCGATCTACGCGTTTCCTTACCGTTGTCTCAAAGTTGCGGATGCGAGACTGCGCGGCTTGCCGTCGAACCCAGCCGCCGAAACCCCGCCCACCGAGTCATAGCGTCCGCACTAGCTGCTCATAGGTTCCGCTTTGGTCAGCGTGTCTCAATGGCCTTATGACAACTGGCCTGAGGGGCCTGAGCAAAGTGTCGGGCTCGCCCCGCCCGTCCATAGGCGCGCCCCGTGCGGACAGGGACACGCCTATCGAGGTGATCGAAGACCGGCCAGGTGTCATTGGCCGGCTCGCGTGTCTGGGCGCTCGCCTGACAATCCGGCCCGCACTGGCAATCGGCAGCCGCATGCCCAGTCTGCCCTGGCCGTTCGGCATCGTCGATCTTGCCTCGCGCGCGCTGATGCCGGTTCCGGGCACCGTCCGCGAGATGGTGACACTCCAAAACTGCACCGCGCAGCTGGTGCGCGCAAACGGTGTGCTGCCCGCCGACGGCAGGCGCGGCGTGGTGCTCTACATGCCCGGCGGTGCGTTTTTGACCTGCGGCGCCCACTCACACAGCCGATTGGCGACGCTGATCTCCAAATACGGCGATTCGCCGGTCCTGGTGCTCAACTACCGCAAGATGCCCAAGCACACTGTCGGCCAGGCCATCGAGGATTGCCACCATGGTTGGCGCTGGCTGCGCAGGCTGGGGTATCGACCCAATCACATTGTGCTCGCCGGTGATTCCGCCGGCGGCTACTTGGCGTTGGCGCTGGCCGAGCGTCTGCTGGGCGAGGGCGAGCAGCCGGCCGCCCTGGTGTCGATGTCGCCGCTGATGCAGCTGAAAGTGACACCGAGACAGACCCATCCCAACACCCGCACCGATGCGGCGTTTCCACCCAACGCTTTTGAGGCGTTGATCACGCTCATCGCCAAAACGGCCGCCCGCCGCATCGTCGCCGGCGAGCCGGAACGGCCTTACGAGCCGCTGGATCACATCGTGCCCGGGCTGCCTCCGACACTGATTCACGTATCCGGCTCCGAAGTGTTGCTGTACGACGCGCGCCTGGCCGCCCGCCGACTCGAAAGCGCCGGGGTGCCCGCCCAAGTGCGGGTCTGGCCCGGCCAAATCCACGACTTTCAGCTCCTCGCACCGCTCGTGCCCGAAGCCACCCGCTCACTCCGCCAGCTCGGCGAATTCATCCGGTGCTCTACCAACTCATAACCCGAACACAGCGGTGCCACAGGGTTCACGAGGACCCTGAAGACAACCAGAGCCGCGACGCCAAGGAGCCGGCGATGCTCAACGAAACGAGACGCTGATGGCCGACAACAACGACACCAGAACGGGGCGGGCGGCACCCACCACGGCCCTGTCGTCACCGCGGTGCTGGTCGTCCGGCCCACCATCCCTTGCCACCTCGTCACGACCGGACCGTCCTGTCGTGACCAAGGCTCCTTGCCGGCATAGCATTTCGGATGCCGTACCAGGACGCGGGTCTGCGGCTAGGTTTCGCCTCGAGTTCGATGACGGCACCTCTATCTCGGTACGAGGCAGGGGCTTGATCGGTCGTGACCCGAGGGCGGATGCCGACACGCGCGTCGAGCATCTGGTCAAACTGGTCGACGAGGGGTGCGAGGTCTCCCGGACACATCTCGAGTTCGACGTCAACGATTCGGGGCTGTGGGTCCGGGACTGCGCCTCCACCAACGGCTCTGACATCGAAATCGCCGGCCACCGCAGGCCGCTCGAGCCGGGATTGGCGGTGTCGGCTCCACCTGGGTGCACAATTCATCTGGCCAAGCGCCGGATGTACGTGCACGCGATGACCGGGCGCGCTGACCTCGGCCGTGTGACGCTTCGCTGGGGGGTGGCCACCCGCGTCGGCGCGGCCCGCGACCACAACGAGGACTCGTACTGCGCGGTATCGCCGGTCTTCGTTGTCGCCGACGGAATGGGCGGCCACGCCGGCGGTGAGCTGGCCAGTCACCACGTGGTCGAATCGCTGCTGGCACTGACCCAGGGCGTGCGCGTGAGTCCCGAGATGTTCGAGGACTGTCTGGCGGAGGCCCGGTGGCGGATAGCGCAGATTCCGACTCATGAACGGCGCCGACCGGGATCCACCCTCAGCGGTGTGATCATCACCCACGGTGAGGACGACGCTCCGTGCTGGATGGTTGTCAACGTCGGTGATTCCCGCACCTACCGGTTGGACCGCGGTGGGCTTCGGCAAGTCAGCGTTGACCATTCACTCGAGCAGGAGCTCATCAACCTCGGTATCGTCAGATCCTCTGCCGCCCACGCGCTTCCGTACGGCAACAGGTTGACCCGCGCCGTGCTCGGGGAGGTCGATCACCCGGCCGACGTGTGGCAGCTTCCGATGGAACCCTGCGACCGGATCCTGGTGTGCTCGGACGGTATCTCCAAAGCGCTTGACGACGAGTCCATTGCCCACGTGCTGCGTGCGGCGTCCGATCCGCTCGACGCCGCGAGCGAATTGGTCGACGCCGGAGGAGACGACGACGCGACCGCACTGGTGGTGGACGCGGTCACCGTCACAGCCGCGTGACGCTCCGGCGGGGGTGCCGCAGGCGTGAACCCGGCGTTAATGCCCGGCCTGGCCCGCCCGTTCAGCAGCGCGCTGGGCGGCCGCCGCATGCTCGGCGGCGGTGACGACGACCGCGTCGCAGCCCGGGTACACGGTAGCCTCTTGCCCGGTCACCAGCCACCGCACCACGTAGGGGGGCGAGCCGTCTCCAGAACGGACCTCGATGATCTCGGCATGCTGATCGTGGCGCTCCGTGGTCGTGCCTTTGACCACGAGGAAGTCGCCGACTTTGGCCTTCATCGCCCCTCCGTTCTCGACCCGGTGCGACTGCGGACCCCTCAATCGTGCGCCCATTCGTCACGCAATGGAACCGGGTGTGATGATGTGATGAGGAAACGAACGCGGGGCGGCTCTACTGCTCGTTGTCGCCCTGGTTGCCACCCCAGTCTCGCCAGGGCACCCACGGCACCCAGGGCACCCAGTCGCGAGCGCCTTCCCCGGGCCCCCATGGCGCCCACGGCCCCCACGGTCCATCGCCGTCATCAGCGCGCGCCATACCCGCGCCGGGTCCTAAGACAGCGAAGCCCAACGCACCCGAGATGGCGGCCGCGGCCACAACTTTCGCCAGATTGACCCTGTTCATCGCGTATCACCTCCGCGTGACCGACCCACCCGGCGGTTACCCGAACCGGCCGCCACCCAAACCAGCGTCACGCCCCGTGCCCGTGGACCAGTTGGGCAACCTCGGTCACGAGGATGAGCGCCAGCACGGCCGCCCCGACGAGGTACACCTGGCGGCGGGGACAGATTCGTGTCGGGAGTGGGCGGCGCCCCAGGGTTCGTTGACGTTGAATGGCGATCAGATACGTGCACAGCGCCACGACAGCGGCCAAGCCGGCCGGGATCAGCCCCGCGGGCCCCTGGTCGCCGTGCAGGTCCCTGACTGTGAGCAGCGCACCGTTGGCCAGAAAGGCGAACGACGTCCGGGTCCAGGCCAACGTTGTCCGTTCCGCCTGCAGCCCGTTGCCGCGCGGACCGGGCGCCGTCAACCGGTGACCGCCTTGACGATCACCAAGCCGATGGCGAGGATTCCGATCGCCGTGAGACCTAACGCGAGATAGGCCGGCGTGGGGTGACGGGGCAATGGGCCGCCGCGGCGGATGGCGCGGTCCGTCTGCTCCCAGCGCAGCAACCCCATTGCGCTGGTGAGGGTCGCCAGCACGGCAAGCAGCAGCCCGACCGCCTGCCGCGCGCCGGGCACCCCCAGCTCCGGAACGAGCTGCACGACGGCCACGGCCGCGGCGAGCAAGCCCAGCGCGGTGCGCTGCCAGGCCAGGAAGGTCCGCTCGTTGGCCAGCGTGAAACGGTAGTCGGGTTCGGCGCTGCGTTCGTCGGCGCCCGCTGTGGGGTCATCGGCCATAAAACACCTGCCAGGGCGTGTCGCCCGCAGGCGTTTCACCGTCTGCCGGGGTTTGCTGATAGCACGGCCTGCCGCATCGTGTCTCCCCAGGTGGCGTAACTTTCCTGTGACGGCTCGCGTAACTCGGGGTAACAGTTCGGGCGTAGATCTCTCCCACATCAGATTCCGTCCGTGACGTGGGGAGTAGCCCATGGCCCAGCTGTTCGTGCGTTCTCCGGGAAAGGTTGCTGTCGGCGACGTGGATGCGCCGCCGGCGGCCAAGCCCCCCGTGCCCAAGCCGCCGGATCCGATCCTTATCCGCAACGCGGCCGACGTGACTACGATCGTCGACGCCGGCATCGACCATTCGGATCCCGACGCGCAACGTGCCGCCCGCCGCAAAACACTGCTGGTAATGTTCATCGCCCTCGGCGGCGTCTTCGTGGATGCCTACGACTTCACCAGCCTGGGTATCGGCACCATCCAGCTCAAGCAGGAGTTCCACCTGTCGGCCAGCGCGGTCGGTCTGCTGTCGGCCACCATGGCGTTCAGTGCCATGTTCGGTGCGCTGTTCGGCGGATATTTCGTCGACAAACTCGGCCGCAAGGACATGTTCTTGCTGGACCTGTGGTTCTTCGTCATTGCCGCCATCGGCGCGGCGCTTGCACCCAATCTCACGGTGCTCATCATTTTCCGGCTGCTGATGGGGCTGGGCGTCGGCCTGGACTTCCCGGTGGCGTTGAGCTTCGTCGTCGAGTTCTGTGACCGGGCCCGGCGAGGCCTGTTCGTGAACAGCAGCTACGTGAACTGGTGTCTGGCAGCACTTGTCGGCTTCGCCGCCACCTACATCGGTTACGTGCTGGGCGCCGGCGAGAATCTGTGGCGGATCGCCGTCGGGTTCGGCGCGGTGCCGGCGTTGATACTGCTCATATTGCGGTACCGCTACATGCTCGAAAGCCCATTGTGGGCGGCTCACCAGGGCGATCTGAAGAGCGCGGCCAGAATCCTGCGTAAAACGCGCAAACTCGACGTCGAAGTGCACCCCGACGCGGCTCCCGAGCCACCCCACCGGCCCAAATCCCTCCTGCACGCCGCCCGCAACATCTTCTCCCCGCACTACCGGCCGCGTGCCATTCTCGCCGCGGTCATCGGTTGTGTGCAAAGCATCGAATACTATGCGGTGATTTTCTACCTGCCGGTCATCTCCCAGCTGATTTTCGGCCAAAGCCTGCTCAACGCGATTCTGGGCGGGGCGCTGTTCAACGCGATCGGGCTGGTCGGGTCGGTGGTTCAGGCCAAGGTCTGCGACCGCACCGGGCTGCGCCCGCTCGCCCTCGGCGGTTCGGTGCTGACCGCGGTATCGCTGTTCGGGATTGCGTTCGGTCATGCCCTGGGAAGCCTTGCGCTGCAGGGGATTATGCTCGGCGTGTTCATGCTCGGCCACACCACCGGCCCCGGGCCGCAGGGCATGGCCTATGCCGCGTTGTCGTTCCCGACCCCGATCAGGGGCTCTGCGGTGGGGTGGACGCAGGGCATGCTGCGGGTCGGCAGCATCATGGGGTTCCTGTTCTTCCCGATGGTGCTGGCCGCGGTCGGCTTCACCGCAACGTTCGCGCTGCTGGCAGCCGCGCCGATCATCATCGCGGCGGCGTGTCTGCTCATTCGGTGGGAGCCGATCGGTGTCGACATCGAGGCCGAGCTGGTCCCTTCGCACGGGTAGCGAAGGGACCAGCGCCCCCGGCCCTGTCACGGGTTGAGTCCTCGATGCCAGTGGCCGGTTAGCCGCTCGAGCCGGATGGCACAACGACATACCGTGACCCGGGCTGCGCGGGGACGAAATCGATCGGAGCCCCGCACGGGATGAGTTGTTCTTCTTCGACGGTGTCCTCGAACTGGCGGATGATCCGCCGCGCATGCTGCATCACCCACCACCGAACATGCTTCTGATTGACGGGTTCGCGCTCTTTGGGGTCCTCGAGCAGGTTGATGATGCGGGCGAACCCGAGCGGCATCTCCGGATCGTGGAAGTGCTGCTGGCGTTTGAAACTGACCTTGAACTGGCTCCACTTGACCGCGTGCAGCTCCTCGTTGAGCCAGACCATGCAACCCTCGCGCGATGATTTGTCGCCGCCGGTGAAGAACTCGTTCTGGTCGATCCCGTCGATGACGCGATCGGCGGGTGGCTCGCACCCTGCCCACCGCAGCAGCGTCGGGAACATGTCGGTCACGTGCACCATATCGTTGCTCTCCCGAACGGGCACCTTGCCCGCCCACCGAATGAGGCATGGCGTGCGGATCCCGCCCTCGGCGGAGCTGAAATACGATCCGTCGAAGAAGCCGGCGGTGCCTCGGCCCAATAGATGGTCCTCCGGACCGTTGTCGCCGGCGAAGACGACGATCGTGTTGTCGGCGACGCCCAGCTCGTCGAGGTAGTCCAGGATGCTGCCGAAGTCGTGGTCGAGCATCATCAGGCAGTCACCCCATTCGCCGTTGGTGCTTTTCCCGACGAACTCCTTGCGCGGAACCATCGGGAAGTGCATCAGCGAGTGGTTATGGTAAAGGTAGAACGGCTTGTCGGCGGTAACGCTGCGCTTCATGAACGCCTTCGCCCGCCGGTCATACTCGGCGTCCATCTCACCCTTGAGCGCCACGGTCAACTGCTGCTCGGTGGCGCGCACTCCGTGCTCCCGCGTTCCTTCATGCATGTACGAATAGCCGTCCCGCTCACCGTCATACCACGGGTCGTCGGGCCACAAGCACTCGTCGTACGTGCGTAACGGGCCGTACCATTCGTCGAAGCCGTGGTCGGTGGGCCAGCGGCCGTCTTCGGCCCCGATATGCCACTTGCCGAAACACGCTGTGGCGTAACCGGCCTCGGACAGGATGTCGCCCATCGTGCGCTCCCAGGCGACCAGACCCCCGTCGTTTCCGCCAAGCGCGATGGTGTGATTGCCGGAGCGGATCGGGTAGCGGCCCGTCATGAGCGCCGAACGCGTTGGCGTGCACTGCGGTTCCACGACGAAGTGCGAAAGCCTGAGCCCCTCTTCGGCGAACCGGTCGATGCGCGTGGTGTCGGCGCCGCGCAACATCCCGCCGCCGAAGCAGCCGAGCTCGCCCAGGCCCAGGTTATCGACGTGAAAATAGACGATATTCGGTCGGTTAGCCACTGTGTACCTCTCAATCGTTGTCGGTTGGTTGTTGCGTGTGTGCGTCGTCAAGACTCATGACGAGTCCGGCGGGGGACGCTTGATCGTCGTCGTCAGGCAACACCGATCGCCCCGATATCGAACGGATTCCAAGTCGAACGGGGTCCCGTCCTCGAGGTAGGTCAGCCGGTGCATGAGCAGGAGCGGCGCGCCCGGCCGGATCGCAAGCAGCTTCGCGGTTTCGGCGTCGGCGCCGACCGCCTCGGTGGTGACCTCTGCCCACCCGAGCCTGACCTCGAGTTCGCGCTCGATCAGCGAGAACAGATCCGCACTGTGCAGATCGGCGCCCAACAGCACCGGGATCGCCTCGGGGCGAAGGGAGCTGGTGTCCAGCGACAGCGGAAGCCCACCCACCGAGCGCAACCGTTCCACGAACGCGATCGGGCTGCCTTCGGGCACCGCCAGCTTGCCGGCGACGAACAGCGTCGCAACGGACTCGCGAACCGACAGCACACGATTGTCGACCGGCAGGTGGTAGCCCGCCATCGACTCGGCGAGGCCTTCCAATCGGTCGAGGTGCTGGCGCAGCTTGGCGCCGGTAACGAACGTGCCCGCACCCTGCACCCGGGTCACCAGGCCCTCGGCGCGCAGCAGGTCCAGCGCCTCGCGAATCGCGTTGCGGCTGACACCCAGCTCGGTGGCCAGCGTCGTTTCCGGGGGGAGCGCCGGGCTGGCCGCGGCCAGGCCACCGAAAGCACCCTCCATGATCTGGCTGCGCAGCACATCGCGGACCCAGCGTGCGGCGTCGGCGCGCGTGCCCGCATACTCGCGCGCCGGCGGGCGAGGAAACGTGGGCGGGGGAACCCGGGGCCGGCTGGGCATGTGCCCACCCTGCCAGGTTCTCGAGCACCTGGCGATAAGAATAAGGTTACGCCACCTTGACCGCTGCTGAACCGCAGGCCAGCGCATTTAGTTTGGCGTAATTTATGCTGAAACGCCACCAAGGCCAACCCGAAGGTGCCGTCTACGAACCCTTCAGCCAACGCCGGTAAGGTCTGGCGGCACCTGTCCCAGTAGGTAGAAGGAATCAGTCGGGTGCGATTGCAACTTCCGTCGGCAGTAGCAGTGCTCGCGGTCGTCCTTGCTACCCAGAGCGCCTGCTCACCCGCGCACCACCAAGCCGAGCCGCTGCCTCCCACACCCCCCATGGGATGGAACTCGTGGAACTCCGCCATCGCCCTCACCGAGCAGAACGTCAAGGACACCATCGACGCAATGGTGTCGTCCGGGATGCGCGACGCCGGATATCGCTACGTCAACCTCGACGCCGGCTGGGCCGCCCCGCGGCGCGGGTCGGCCGGGCAGCTGCAACCCGATCCGGTCCGCTTTCCCGACGGCATCGCAGCCGTCGCCCGGTACGCCCACGACCGCGGCATGCTGCTCGGCATCTACGCCAGCCCCTACAACGAGGGCTGCAGCGCACAACCCGCGCTCGCCAGCAGAGGCCACGAAACCGTCGACGCGCACACATTCGCCGACTGGGGCGTCGACTATCTGAAATACGACTGGTGCCGCGCCGAAGCGGACCACGACGCCCAAGTGCGCGTCTTCTCGACGATGCGAGACGCGCTGCGCGCCACCGGTCGTCGAATTTTGTACAGCATCAACCCCAACAGCTCCTCCGACTACACCGCCGGCGCGCGCTACGACTGGTCGGGAATTGCCGACATGGCCCGGGTCACCACTGATCTCGTCCCGATCTGGCGTGATCAGATCCCTTCGCTCGGCCCCTATGATCCGTTCACGTTCCACGACAAAATCGGAGTTCCGGACCAGTTCGATATCGCGAACGTTGCTCTGATCCGCAGTCGGCCGGGTTTTTGGTCCGACCCGGACATGCTCGTCGTCGGCATCGGCTGGAACGAGTTTGCGACCCGGCATTTCTCGGGTATTCGCAACGGACTCGAGCTGGGCGCCTCGATGTCCGACGACGAGCTGCGGGGCCTTCTGCTGCAGCAGCCGAATCTCACCGAGCCCGAACAGCGAACGCACTTTTCATTGTGGGCGATGCTGTCCGCACCACTGATCGCCGGTAACGACATCCGCTCGATGAGTCTGCAGACGCGCGACATCCTGACCAACCGCGACGTGATCGCGATCGATCAAGATCCGAAAGTCGCGGCCGCCCGGACACTGCGCAGGGATTCTCGCGTGCTGGTCAAGCCGCTCGCCGACGGCGCGGTCGCTATCGCGTTCATGACCGCTGGCGACGTTACGGCCACCATCACCACGACCGCCGAGGACATCGGATTGCCAAAGGCGCCCTGCTATACGGTCCGTGACCTCTGGTCACATACCGACGCCACGACCAGCGGACAAATCACCAGCGGCCCGCTGGCCCCGCACAGCGTCGCACTGCTGCGTGTTACGGGCACCTGTAGGTAAATTCACGCGTCCCGCTTGATCCTGCCGACATCGTCGATCTCCTGCGGGCGAAGGACCGCCCAGGCGAAGAATCCGACCGCGACCGCGAGCAGGACGAGACCGACCCACCAGTTCGCGGCGGTGCCGACGTACAGGTCGACCTTGTTGTTGGTGGCGGCCGACGGCGGCTTGGTGTCGTGTTCGGGCAGCAGGGCAGGGACGAATCCCGCGATGGTCAGCAGCACGCCGTAGATCGCGAGAAGTGCGCCGACGATGATGCGGATGTCGAACAACCGAACCAGTACTCGTCGGTTCAGGCCACCGGTCCTTGGAATGGTCACCGCGATTCCTTCCGCCCGTTAGTGCAAAACGACATTGAGCACGACGACAAACCCGAGCATCACCGCGGCGAGGGGAACCGGCTTGAGGTACCACGGCTGCCCGGCGTCCTCGGGATCGGACAGGATCGGCACCTTGGTTTCCGAATACACGAATCCGACCAACTCCTCCCGCGGCTTCGGCGCCGTCACCGCGCTGATCGCCACGCTGACGACGATGTCGACGAGAAACGCGGCCGCCGCCGCGACGAACGAAATGCCCTGTCCCGGCAGGCTGATGACACCGACTCTGGACAACGCGAAGACGAAGACGGCAGACAGCGTTCCGGCGACCAGACCCGCCCAGCCGGCCGTCGCGGTCATCCGCTTCCAGAACATACCGAGGATGAACGTCGCGAACAGCGGCGCGTTGAAGAAGCCGAACAACGTCTGCAGATAGTCCATCAAGTTCGAGTAGCCGGCGGCGATCAACGCCGTGAAAACCGCCAGCACGGTCGCCACGACCGTCGCGTAGCGGCCGACCTTGATGTAGTAGCCGTCGGTACGGTCCTTCACGATGTACTGCTGCCAAATGTCGTAGCTAACCACTGTGTTGAAGGCCGAGATGTTGGCGGCCATGCCCGCCATGAACGACGCGAGCAGACCTGCCGAGGCCACGCCGAGCAGACCGTTGGGCAGGATGTCGCGGATCATGAGCAGCATTGCGTCGTTGTACGTGACCTGGCCCGCCCCAGTCGATTTCAGATGGAACATGTCGCCTATCGCCGCGGCTGCGATCATGCCGGGCACCACGACGACAAACGGGATCAGCATCTTCGGGAACGCCCCGATGATGGGCGCGCGACGGGCCGCCGACATCGAATGCGACGCCATCGCCCGCTGCACTTCGACGAAGTTGGTCGTCCAATATCCGAAGGACAGTACGAAGCCCAGCCCGAACACTATGCCGACAATCGACCACGCTGGGTTGGAGAAGCCGCTCAGCGCCTGACCCGGCCACGTCGTCAATTGCTCGTGTGCGGTCGCGGTCACCGAGCCGCTGCTCGTCCTGGTGTCGATCACCTTGTCCCGCAGGCCACTCCAGCCGCCGACCTTGATCAGACCGAACACGGTTAGCGGCACGAGAGCCGCGAGGATGACGAAGAACTGCAACACTTCGTTGTAGATGGCCGCCGACAGTCCGCCCAGTGCCGTGTAGGTCAGCACGATAAGCGCCGCGGTGACCAGCGATACCCATTTGGTCCAACCGAGCAACGCGTTGATGACCGTCGCGAGTAGGAACAGGTTGACCCCGGCGATCAGCACCTGCGCCGCCGCGAAACTGATCGCGTTGACCAGGTGCGCGCCGGTCCCAAACCTCCGCCGCATGAACTCCGGAACGCTGCGGACCTTCGAACCGTAGTAGAACGGCATCATCACCACGCCGAGGAACAGCATCGCCGGCACGGCGCCGATCCAGTAGTAATGCATCGTCGACAGACCGATTTGGGCGCCGTTGGCCGACATACCCATGATCTCGACGGCGCCGAGGTTGGCCGAAACGAACGCGATCCCCGTCACCCAGGCGGGCAGCCGGCGCCCGGATAGGAAGAAGTCCAGGCTCGAGGCGATCTGACTGCGGGCCAGGTAGCCGATCCCCAGCACAAAAACGAAGTAGACCGCGATGATGATGTAATCGAGAACGCCGACGTGCAGGTGCAACACATTTTCGGCCGCCAAGCTGGTCGTCGTCGGTCAACTCCTTCGTTGAGCGCCGGGGCCGGGTCCTGCCGCCACCCCGAACGTAGCAGGCGGGCGGTTGCGGCACGATGAATGACATCACCACGACGCCGACGTCTTCGACCCTGGCCGACGGGCGCGAGATCCTCTTCTTCGCGCTGCCGGGCCACACACCGTCGCCCGTCCCTGACCGCCGGCCCTTGCCGGCACGTGAGGCCGAGCGGCCTCAGTTGCGGTTCGATGAGCAGACCGGACAGTGGGTGACGATCGCCGCACTGCGCCAGGACCGGACGTACAAGCCTTCCCCGGATGACTGCCCGTTGTGTCCGGGCCCTACCGGTCTGACCAGTGAAGTACCGGCTGCCGATTACGATGTCGTCGTCTTCGAGAACCGCTTCGCCAGTTTCTCCGGGACCGGTCCTCACCTCCCCGTGCCCACCCACAACCATTTCGTCTCCGCGCCGGCCGCCGGCCGCTGTGAAGTTATCTGCTTTTCCAGCAACCACGCTGCGTCGTTCGCCGACCTCCCGCCGGTGCACACGCGACTGGTCGTCGACGCCTGGCGGCACCGCACGGCCGAACTGTTCGGTCGACCCGGGGTTCGGCAGGTGTTCTGCTTCGAGAACCGCGGCGAGGAGATCGGCGTGACGCTCACTCATCCGCACGGCCAGATCTACGGTTACCCGTTCCTCGCCCCCCGCGCCGAGGCGATGATGCGCCAGGCTGACGAACATCGCTCCCGTCACGGCTCCAACCTTTTCGCAGACCTGTTGGCCAGGGAACAGGCCGATGGCCGCCGCATCGTCGCGAGTACCGACTCGTTCACCGCGTTTGTTCCGTTCGCGGCCCGCTGGCCGGTCGAGCTGCATATCTATCCAAACCGGTTCGTGCGCAATCTGATTGGGCTCGGTGACGAGGAGCTCGACGGCTTCGCGCAGATCTATCTGGACATGCTGCGCCGCTTCGACCGGATGTACTCTGCGCCTTTGCCTTACATGTCGGCCCTGCATCAGTACTCCGACGACGAGGCTCAGCGGGAAGGGTATTTCCACGTCGAGTTGATGTCGATCCGGCGCAGCGCCGACAAGCTGAAGTACCTCGCGTCGTCGGAGTCGGCGATGGACGCGTTCATCAGCGATGTGACACCCGAAGACGTCGCCTACCGGCTGCGGGAATGTGCATCGAAATCGACGCCAGCGTGACGTCCAAGCGCTCCAATCAAGAAAGTTCCAAGGCTCCCTCCGCAGACTCGCAATCACACGACGTAGAGACCGTAAAAACAAAGGTGATGCAAGATGATGAGGGAAACAGCCATCAGCGGACTGCGCGGCAGTCAACGGTGCGCTGAACGCCGTAACCCGACGATGATGTTGCACGGCGACCGCGTCGCGTACCTCGATGAGGGCGTCGGCGAGGTGCTGCTGCTGATCCACGGCATCGGCGGTAGCTCGGAAAGCTGGCGCGAGGTCGTGCCGGAGCTGTCGAGGAAGTATCGCGTGATCGCGCCGGACCTGCTGGGCCACGGTCAAACCGACAAGCCCCGCGGTGACTACTCGCTGGGCGCCTTCGCCGTCTGGCTGCGTGATTTTCTCGACGCGCTCGGCATTCGCAAAGTCACGTTGATTGGTCACTCGCTCGGCGGAGGCATCGCGATGCAGTTCGCCCACCAGCACCGCGACTACTGCCGGCGACTGGTTCTGATCAGCAGCGGCGGGCTGGGCAACGACGTCGGCCGGCTGCTGCGGATGCTGTCGCTGCCGGGGGCTGAGCTCGTCCTGCCGCTGATTGGGTCCCGGCCGGCGAGAGCGGTCGGGAACGCGCTGCAGGCGCGATCCTCCCAGGAAGTGAGCCGGTTCAGCGAAACATGGCGAGCGCAGGCGTCGCTGTCGAACCGCGACAACAGGCGGGCCTTCCTGCGCACGCTCCGTTCGGTCGTCGACCACCGCGGCCAATCGGTGTGCGCACTGAACCGCCTACATTTCAACACCGACCTGCCGGCTCTGATCATCAGCGGCGGGCAGGACAGGGTCATCCCGGTCGCTCACGCACGCGCGGCCCACGAAGCACTGCCGAACAGCCGTCTTCACGTCCTTCCCGGTGTCTGGCACCACCCCCAGGTCGAACGCCCGATCACCGTGGCAACCCTGATCGACGACTTCATTGCCGAGTCGAGCGAGTCGTGCCCCACCGGCGCCGACCGTGTCGTGCATGTCCTCCCGTTCAAACCCGATAAGCGGTCTCGCATATCTGCTCCCTGGAAGGTCCCGAGGGGCTCACGACGCCCCAGGAGTCAATTCCTCGCGTCCCTCAACTAACAGTCCGGCCGTTGCCTAGACTCAAGCGGGTGTTGGGAGTCTCGCGATGAGGAAGGTTCTTCGCCGTCTCGCCGTGAGTGTCGTGGTGGCGGCCGCGCCGATGGTGGTGGCGACGCCCGCGGTGAGCTCCGCGGAATGCGAGGGCGGCCGGACGTGGGATCCGGTGGCCAGATTGTGCGATCCCCCGCCGCCAATCCCGGCCTGGTATCAGGTGCCGCCGAGCTACGCACAGCCGTGGGCGCCGCCGTGGGCGCCGCCACCACCGCCGCCTACGCAGTTGCAGCAGTGGCTGCATCTCCAGCCGGTGTGGGATCCGCGTTTCAATGCGTGGAGTTGGGTCCCACAGGGCGGCGCCTAACGCGCGAACGTCGGTCGGCGCTTTTCGAGAAACGCGTTGATGCCCTCGCGTCCGTCGGGGGAATCGGCGCATTCGGCGATCAGGCGGCCCTCGAACTCCATCTGTTCCTCGAGCCCGGTCTTGAATGACATCAACAACAGCTTCTTCACCGCTGATGCGGATTGCTTTGCACCAGAGGCGATCTTCTCCGCCAGCGCATCCGTGCGGGCTGCCAGGTCTGCACTGTCGGCGAGTTCTGTCACCAACCCCCAAGCCAACGCCTCGGCGGCAGACAGTGTCCGATTGGTCAACATCAGCTCCTGTGTCTTACGCACGCCGATGAGCCGCGGTAGATAGAACGACGAGCTGCCGTCGGGGCTCAAACCGGCTGCCGTGTAGGCCATTGTGAACGACGCCGACTCTGCCGCAAGCACCAGGTCACCGGCCACCGCCAGACTGAAACCAGCTCCCGCCGCAACCCCATTGACGGCGGTGATCAACACCGCATCCATGCGGGCAAACGTAGAGATCGCGCGGTGCACGTCGTCGGCGATGGTCTTGACGTAGTCGCCCGGTGTGCCCGGCGACGATGCCATCGCCCTGAGGTCTCCCCCGGCGCTGAAGAATCGGCCCGCGCCGGTGAGGACGACGACCTTCGCGGGACCGCGGTCGCAGCGCCTGGCGGCGTCGGCGAGCTCGGCCAGCATCGTGTCGTTCATCGCGTTGGCGGCGTCGGGGCGGTTCAACGTGATGCGGGCAATGGGCCCCGATTGCTCCAGGACGATGGCCTTGTAATCAGTCATGGGGCAACCCTAACCAGCAGGTTCCAGAGGGAAAGCGTCCGATCCCGGGTCGCCGCCGGGAATGATCGGCAGCACGACGGCCGACGGATGGGCCGCGTCGTGCAGGATCGTCTGCGTCGCAGGTTGCGTATCGGCACTTTGCCCAAACGGTTGACCGGTGTTCGGGTTCGGCGCGAATTGGGGGTAGTCGCTGCTCGAGATCTCCAACCGGATCGCCTCACCCGCGCGGAACAGATAGCTCGTTGGAAAGATGGCGATCTGATACTCATAGGCGCGGCCGGGCACCGCCGGCTGTGGCGAGGTCAGCGAATCGCGGAACGCGGTGCGCATGATGCCGTTGTTGAGGTTGATGACCTCTCCGTCGGGTTCGACCACCTCCAGCTTGGCGGTGAAGTCGGTGTCCGGCGCCGTCGACGAGGCCCACAGGTCGACCGTGACCGGGCCCGTGATCTCGGTGTCGGCCCGCAGCGGCTCGCTGCTGTACACAAGAACGTCCGAGCGCGCCTGGACCGGTATCTGGTCGTAGGGACCCTGGGGACCGGTCAGTGCACCACAACACGAATGGCCACCCACGCTCGGTACCGGATCGGCCGGGTTGTAGGTGTAGACGTCAGGTGCGGACGGCGCCGAAACGGGCGACGTCGTCAGCACGCCGGTCCGGTCGGCCAGCCCGCCGCTGCCGTTCAGGTAGTACCGCGTCCAAATTGTCTGCGGCAGTGGCCAACTCGTTGCCGACTTCCACTTGTTCGCGCCCATCAGGAAGTAATCCACGCGCGTCTGACCCGAGACGTTGTTGGGGGTCCCCTTGAGGAAATGGTCGAACCACGCCAGCATGAGCTCGTTGATCGGGCTGTTGCCCACTTCGCCGATACGTTTCAGCAACGGTGCGGGTTGCGACGCGTCGCGGCCCCAGTTGACGTGGTCCCACGGGCCGATGACCAGGCGCTGATTTTCACGGGCCTGCGCGTTGCCGCCGCGGGCCGCAACGCCGATGAAGTTCTCGATCCCGCCCGCCAGAAACGAGTCATACCAGCCCTCGACGTCGAGCACGGGCACCTTCACGGCGGGGTAGCGGTCCCGAATGCTCCACTGCTTCCAGAAATCGTCACGCGTCCAATGCCTGATCCAGTCGAAGAAGTACGGCGCCACCGTCGGACTGCCTGGTTGCAGCGGCGGCAGATCCTTGTACGGGCGGAAGTCGAGCCAGCGCGTGATGTCTGCGCCGGCGGCAGTCAACGCAGCCACGGTCGCGTCGTCGTGTCGGTTCTGGGCCGCGCCCGTGGCGATCGCGGAAATCGTCCACGGCAGCACAAACGCGAGCCGGAATTCGCCGCCCTCGTATGTCCATCCGTCGTAGTAGTCCGACGCGGTGTTGGACGGCACGATCGTGGCCAGATGCGGTGGCGAGGTGACCGCGGCAAGCCATTGGGTGGCCCCGACGTACGACGACCCGTACATCCCGACCTTGCCGTTCGAGCCCGGCAGGGCGGCCGCCCATTCAACCGAGTCGTAACCGTCATCCTGATCGTGGGTAAACTCGGAAAACACCCCGCCCGACTCGCCCTGCCCCCGGATGTCCTGCACCACAACGAGATAGCAATATGACGCGAACCAGTCGGGGGACCGGTACCGAGCAGTTTCGACCTGCGCGTCGTCCTTTCCGTACTGCGTTCTCATCAGGATGACCGGCACCGGGTCAGATGTCTGGGGCCGATAGACGTCCGCGCGCAGGATCGTCCCGTCACGCATGGTCGCGCCCACATCCGCTTGTTTGACGACGGCACACGGTCCGCCCGCCTGGGAAGGAGCCCCGGGACCGCCGATGGTGCACGAAGTCACCGCAAGGCAGGCGGCGATCGCGAACCGGGTCGATGCACGGGCCCCCATGAAGTGCGAGTAAACACGACAGCGAAAGGATGAGAGAGGGGAAACGGACGATGGTATCGATCAGCCCGGATGCGATCCGTGCGGAGACGGTCATGATCACCGGTAACGGCGGCGATGAGGTAGAGGCGTACCGTGCGATTCCGCTGGCCCCCGGCTCCCGGGGCGGCGTGGTTTGGATTCATCACATGCCGGGATATGACCGCGAGACAAAGGAATTCGTCCGCAGGTTGGCCGTCGCGGGCTACCAGGCGATTTGCCCGAACCTGTACTGGCGCGAGGCCCCCGGTGCGGACCCCGACGACGCCGCGGCTACCGCGCGGGCCGCGGGCGGCGTGCCTGACGACCGGCTGCTCGGCGATGTCACGGGCGCGATCCAGCATCTGCGCGGACTCGAGGGCGCCAACAGGAGAATCGGCGTCATTGGCCACTGCTCCGGCGGCCGGCAAACGGTCCTGGCCGCCTGCTCACTCGAAATCGATGCTGCGGTTGACTGTTACGGCGCGTTTGTCGTCGAGGATCCACCCGTTGGCATGCCGAAGCACATGAAGCCGATCCTTGACCTTGTGTCCAACCTCGGCTGTCCGCTCCTCGGGCTGTTCGGAAAGGACGACATTTACCCCTCGCCGGAGTCGGTCGCCACACTCGACGGCGAATTGACCCGCCTGGGCAAGGAGCACGAGTTCCACTCGTACGATGGGGCCGGACACTCGTTCTTCTCCGTCGACCGGCCGGCCTACCGCGTGGAGGCCGCGGTGGACGGTTGGCGCCGGATCGACGCCTTCTTCGGAAAGCATCTGGCGGGCTGATCGATGTGCACGTATCTGACCGAGAAGATTGCCGTCGACGGCAGCGGAAAGGGCGCCACCGGGTGGTTCACCGCCACCGACGCGACGGTGTACGTCGATCATCCGGTGCACGCGCCCTACGGGCACACGGTGAACATCGACCTGCTCAACCCCGCGCTCGGGCCGTCCGCGCGCGTCGCCCTCGAACTCACCGAGGAGACGGCGCTCGCATTGGCCGACGCTATCCGCCGGGCCGTCGCCAGCGCCCCGGCAGGCATCGCGTCTAGGCAGCAGTGAACCCTGCTCAGGTGACGACGCCCCGCAGCCCGTCCGCGCCGAACACCGGTTCGAGCATGGCGGTGAAGTCCGGGCCGCGCCGCAGCGACTGACCCCCGTCCACATTGATGACTTGGCCGGTGATCCAACCCGCGGCGTCGCTGAGCAGGAACAGCGACAGCTTTGCGACGTCCTCGGGCTCGCCGACGCGGGGCAGCGGAGTGTTGATCCGGTAGTCCTCCCTGACGCCCGGCGTCTGGAAGATCGGCTCGACCAGGTCGGTGCGGATGAGACCGGGTCGGATGCCGTTGACCCGGACCCATGACGGACCGAGTTCATCGGCGGCGCCCCTGACCAGGTGGTCGATCGCGGACTTGGTCGGCCCGTAGGCACCGAACCAGCGATGGGTGTTGCTGGCCGCGATCGACGAGATCGCGATGAACGATCCGCCGCCCCCGCGCACCATTTCGCGTGCCGAGTGCTTCAACACGTACATGGTGCCGTTGACGTTCAGGTCTACGGTGCGGCGCCACGCCTCCGAGTCGATCTGCGTGATGGGGCCGATGGTCTCCGAGCCGCCCGCACAGTGCACAACCCCATGCAATCGACCACCCCAGGCGGTTGCGGCCTCGACAGCCCGCGCGGTCTCGGTCTCGTTGGTGACATCGGCCGGCTCATAGCGCACCGCCCCACCGCCGGCGCGGGCCCCGATGTCGTCCACCGCGGCGGCGAGTCTGTCGGGGTTGCGGCCGACGATCATCACCCGCGCGCCCGCGTCCACCAGCGCGGCGGCCACCCCCTTGCCGATCCCGCTTCCACCCCCGGTGACCAGGAAATTCCGCTCCGCCAATAACAGCTCCACCACGACTCCTTCACCGCAAACTGGAACACGTTCCAGCTATGGAACCACATCCGCGCAGTGCCGCTTCGCCTAGAGTTGTGGGATGCCCGCTAAATCTGACCCCGCCGACATCGGCGACGTGGAACCGCTGGCCGACAGCACTGCCCGGCAGGCACGTCGGGTCGTCGCCGCGTATGCGACGGACGCCGACGAGTGCCGGATTTTCCTCTCGATGCTCGGCATTGGACCCGCGAAGAACGAGTCCTAGATGAGTTCCTCCGCGGGGAATGCCGGATCAGCGGACGGACGCGGAAAGGGCTCGGACTTCGTCGTCGTCGCCAATCGGCTGCCGGTCGACTTGGAACGACTTCCCGATGGCAGCACAACCTGGAAACGCAGTCCCGGCGGCCTGGTAACGGCCCTGGAACCGGTGCTGCGCCGGCACCGTGGTGCGTGGATCGGCTGGCCGGGCGTGCCGGACGCCGATGAGGAGCCCATCGTCGAGGATGGGCTGAACATGCGTCCGGTGCGGTTGACCGACGACGATGTCGCCGAGTACTACGAGGGCTTCTCGAACGCCACGTTGTGGCCGCTCTACCACGATGTGATCGTCGATCCGATCTATCACCGCGCGTGGTGGGATCGATACGTCGCGGTGAACCGGCGCTTCGCCGAGGCCGCGTCCTCAGCAGCGGCGAAGAACGCAACGGTGTGGGTGCAGGACTATCAATTGCAGTTGGTGCCGAAGATGCTGCGGGAACTGCGGCCGGACCTGACCATCGGCTTCTTTCTGCACATCCCCTTTCCGCCGGTGGAGCTGTTCATGCAATTGCCGTGGCGCACGGCGATCGTCGAAGGGTTGCTCGGTGCGGATCTGGTCGGCTTCCAGCTGCCGGGCGGTTCGCAGAACTTCCTCATCCTGGCGCGGAAACTCGTCGGCGCGAACACGTCGCGCGGATCGGTCGGGGTCCGTTCCCGGTTGGGCGAGGTCGAATACGGCTCACGCGTCGTTCACGTCGGCGCCTTCCCGATCTCGATCGACTCCGCCGCCCTCGACCGCACGGCGCATGAGCGAAGCATCCGGCTGCGCGCCAGGGCGATACGGTCGGAACTGGGTGACCCCCGCAAGATTCTGCTGGGTGTCGACCGGCTGGACTACACCAAGGGCATCGACGTACGGCTGAAGGCGTTTTCAGAGCTGCTGGCCGAAGGTCGGGCCAAGCGCGACGACACCGTGCTGGTGCAGTTGGCGACGCCCAGCCGCGAACGCGTCGACAGCTACAAGGAGCTTCGGGAGGACATCGAGCGCCAGGTAGGCCATATCAACGGCGAGTACGCCGAAGTCGGCCATCCCGTGGTGCATTACCTGCACCGACCCGTCCCGCGTGACGAGCTGATCGCCTTCTACGTCGCCAGCGACGTCATGTTGGTCACGCCGCTGCGCGACGGGATGAACCTGGTGGCCAAGGAGTATGTGGCCTGCCGCAGCGATTTGGGCGGCGCACTCGTGCTCAGCGAATTCACTGGCGCGGCAAACGAATTGCATCAGGCCTATCTGGTCAACCCGCACGACCTGGAGGGCGTCAAGGACGCCGTCGAGGCGGCGTTGAACCAGACTCCGGAAGAGGGCCGCCGGCGGATGCGGGCGCTGCGCCGTCAGGTGTTGACCCATGACGTCGACCGCTGGGCGCGGTCGTTTCTGGATGCGCTGGCGGGCCGGCCTGAGACTTAAACTTAAAGCACCTCGATGGAGTTGATCAGCCACTTTCCGTCGAGGCGCTGGTACTCGACTCTGAGCCGGCTGCCGTTGTAGAGCGGCTGGCGCGACTTGTCGATCCACGTCTGGTTGATGTACACCATCACCGAACCCGAGGTGCGGTGCGCGTCCATCACTCCCACCCCCACGACGTTGACTTGGCTGACCATCTGCCGGTCGCGTGCCTGCGGGATGATGTCTTTGTTCGCCTTCTCCTGGAATTCCCGCCGGAAGTCCGGCGTCAGCATCGGGTAGGCGTTGTCCAGGCTGCGCTCCACGGTTTGATAGTCGTAGCCGAAGATCGCCGGTACTTGCTTGCTGGCCAGCGGACCCAACTCTGCGCGTGCCTGCTGCTCGCCTCTCAGCTCGACGCGATCCCAGTAGAGCCAGCCGCCCACGCCTGCGAACACGACGAACAACGCCGCCAACACCCCCACCAAGCCGGTGACCAGCCAGCGCATCAGCTGCCCCCGTCGGGGTATCTCATGTCGGACGCCGTCATCTGACCGGTGTCGAGATTTTCCTGCACAAAGACCCGCCACCGCATTGGCAACGACGGCTTGTTGTTGCCGTTGGCGTCACTCTGGGTCACCCGCAGCGACACGAGCACCGTGGCGGTCTTGGTCTCGCTGTCGACATTCTCCAGCGCCGCGCCGTTGATCACCGCCTCGGAGCTGTTCCCGGTGGCGCGCAGGAAGGCCTTGAGGTTGGCGATGTGATTGTCGCGGGCCCACTCGTCGCGCAGCTGCCCGCTGATCCCGCTGTAGAACCGGTCGACGCTCTGCTCGACATTGTCCGGTTTGAAGGTGTACATGTTCACCAACGTCTGGGTAGCGGTGTCGACGTAGCGTTGGTCGTGCGCTTGAATCTGCTCCGCGTCAATCTTGGGACACCACAGCAGGAAATACACCGCGGCACCCAGACCCGCCGTCGCCACAAAGACAGATGAGAGCGCCACGACCGCGACGAGCCGGCGGTTGGCCTGCCGACGTGGTGGCGGTGCCGACTTGCGCACCCGCGGCCTCTCCCGCGATGAGCCGCTCGGGCGAAGAGCAGAAAGTGGAGTCTCGGCCGGACTGCCCTTCGGGGGGCCGGCCGCCCGGACTGCGCGCCGACGAACCGTTTCCGTCATCTAGGTCTGCCTCGGATCGAGCATCAGATCAACCCAATTCTCTTGCGGACGCAGGTTATCGGCGCCCGGTGCGTACACAGCGGCCCGGCCCTTGTCGTCGATGAACACACCGCTGTGCTGGTCATAGGTGCTGTACGACACCCCGTTCACGCCCGGCGGTGTCACATCAGCCGGCGGGAGCGATCCCGGCTCCGCCGGCGGAGGCGGCGCTGGCGCCGGACCGGGCGGCGCCACCACCGGCGGGTACGGCCCCGGCCAATACGGCGGCGGTTGCGGATTCGCCGGCGGAGGCCAGGCATCCGGGTACGGCGCCGGCGGCACCCACGCGGTCAGCGGCGGGGGTGGTCCGTTGTCGTTCGGCGGCGGCGGCACTGGCCACGGCTGGTTTGGGGCCGGACCGGGTCCTGGCTGCACGCCGGGCGGCACCGCACCGGGCGGAACCGGGTATCCCGGATCAGGGGCCGCCTCCGGAGGGATGTACGGATACTTGTTGGGCGGCAGGATGTCCCGTCCCTCGTCGACCGGAGTACCGGCCGGCACGGGCGGGCCGCGCCACGGGTTGTTGCCGAGCGGGACGTAGCCACGTGGGTCACGGCAGAGCTGAACGGTCGGCGCGCGCTTGCCGGGGAACTCCTGGCACGGGTAGTTGCGCGCGCCGCGGACCGCACTCGGATCATTCTGCGGCACTTTGCAATACATGTCCTTCGGCAGTTCGCGCAGAGTCTGGTCGCCGGGCGGCCGGATGAACTGGGGGGGCAAGAACCCGGTCTCACACGGCGGCGGGTCGCCCAGGTCCAGCTTGAAGTCGAGCTTGCCGCCCTCGTCGGCGGGCACGCCTCCGCCGACGGTGATCAGCGCCGACATCAGCGCGGGGAAGATGACCAGCGCCTGTTCGATGGACCTGTTGTAGATGACGCCGACGCGGCCGAGTTGGGCGAGGCTGGCTGCGAGCACCGGAAACGACGGGCGGATACCGGCGAACGTATCGCTGGCTTCGCCGGCCGCGCCGGGCGCGGTCACCAGCAGGGCGCGCAACTGCGGATCGGCCTGGCGCAGTTCGGTGGTGAACCGGGCCAGCCCGTCAGACAGCGACCTGATGTCGTCGCCGCTGCGGATCTGCGCTTGAAGCAACGGGCCCACCTGGTCGATGAGCTGACCCGTCTCGGGCCAGTTGGCGTTGGCCTCGTCGACGAACACCCGCGCCGACTGGATCAGCCTCGCCAGCTCGGGTCCAGAACCGTTGAACGCTTTGAACGTGTCGCGCAGCAGGTCCTGTAGCCGAGTGTTGCTGATGCTGCTGACCAGCGCGTCGGCCTGCTGAAGCAGACCTTCGATGTCCTGGCCGACCGCGGTGTGGTCGCGGCCGATGCGGGATCCGTCGTGCAGCACGGACCTCGACGGATTGTCGGGCGGCACCAGGTCCACGTATTGCTCGCCCACCGCCGACACGCTCTTGACGGTCGCGGTCACGTTTTCGGGAATTGTGTATTGACTGTTGAGCCGCAGGTGCGCTAGGACGCTGTCGTTGGTCAGCGACACTGCCTCGACTCGCCCGACCGTTACCCCGCGGTAGGTGACGTTGGCGTTTTTGTACAGGCCGCCGCCGGAGGCGAAGTCGGCGGTGATGTTGTAGGCACCGAATCCGAGGCGTGCCGGGACATGCAGGTAGAAGATCGCTATCGCACCGACGCAGAGCACCGTGACGATCGCGAAGATCGTCAATTGGATACGAGCCAATCGATCCAGCATCAGGTCGGCGGCACCTCCTCGCCCGAAGCGGTGCCGGGCGGAATCTTGAACGGGTCCGACGCCTGCCCGTTCAGATTCGCGAACGAGCCGGCCAGCCAGTCCGGCGGATTGACCACATCGTTGAGGTGCTGCATGTTCGGGTCGAAGGCTCCCGTTGTGAAGATGGTCTCGCCGAGGCGGCGCACCGTCAGGTCGAAGGTGACGAACACGTTGAGGTAGTCGCCGCGCACTGCCCGCCGCAGGTACCGCGTCGTGAACGGGAAGGTCGGCAACAGGTCGAAGTCCGAGACGAAGTCCGCGCGGTTGTCGTTGAGCGGCTTGATCACCGCATAGAGATCTTTGAAGTCAGCCGCGAAGTCGCTGGTGGTCTTGGACAAGATGTGCGACGCCACGATGGCGAAGCTTTGCAGCGCGGCGAAGGCGTCGACAATGTTCTTGCGGTTGTCGTTGAGAACACGCAGGGCCGCGGGCAACGTGTCGATGGCCCGGCTCAGGCTGTCCTTGTGCGCGGCCAGGGTTGACGCGATCCGGTTCAATCCCTCTGCGGTAGCGATGATGTCGTTGGTCTGGTAATTGAGCGCGGCGGTGAACTCCGCGAGCCGCGGAACCAGATCGACGAAGTTGCCCGCCCGGTTTGCGACGGCGGCGTACGCCTCGTCCGTGATGTCCTGCAGCGCACCGAGATTGCCTTTGTTCACCACGACACCCAGCGCCGACAGCACCTCCTCCGTGGTGGGATAGCGGCTGGTGTCCGCCAACGGGATCTTCGCCCCGTCGCGGAGTTGGCCGACCGGCGGCTGGCCGACCGGCGCGGCCAGCTCGATGTGCTGAGACCCCAGCAGTGACGTCTGGGCCACCCTCGCGACCGAGTTGGCCGGAAGTTTCACGTTCTTGTCGAGCGAAAGCTTAACGGCCGCAAAGAAGCTGCCATCGGCGCGTTGTACGGCATCCACGCCGGACACACTGCCGACGGTGACATCGTCGACCATCACCGGCGAGTTCTGCGGCATCGTCGCGACGTCGGGCACATCGATCGTGACGCTGTACGAACCGGGACCATGACCGGCGGTGCCCGGCATGTTCAGGGAGTTCAGCCCGCCGAACTGGCAGCCCGCCAGCAGGGTCACCCCGGTGCCGATGGCAACTGTGCGCACACCGGCGCGGCCGACCAACGTTTTCGGTTTCATCCGCCGGCTCCGGGCTGTTGCGCGCCGTCCGGCTGCATCGGCGGGACACCCTCAGCCGGGTAGGCGGCGTCGGGCGGCACCGGTCCGGGCGCTGGGCCCGGCGCGTCGGGCGGCGGGGGTCCCGGCGGCAGGCCAAGGAATTGCGGTTGCGCCGGCGGCGGCGGGCCGGCAGCGGGGTTCGGCGGCAGCATCAGCGCATCGATGCCGGTGTCGCCGGAGCGTGGCGGTGTGCGGCCCTGCGACGGGATCCACTGCAGGTACGGCAGATACGTTTTCGCCTTGGCCTCGGTGGCCGGCGTGTCGTAGGTGATCTGGCCCTTGTAGGCGGTCATGGTGTTGATCGGGTGGAACAGCAGCGGCGGGTAGTTCATCGCTATGCGCCGCAGCACGGGCGCCATTCGCTCGCGGCAGATCTCGGCGCGCTTGATGTTGTCGACGTACAGGTTCCCCTCGTACGTGCCACCGCAGATGAACTGCACCGGATTTGCGAAGTTCGGCAGCGACAACAACCCGGTGGCAGTGCCCTGAGCGGGGTCATAGATGTTGTAGAAGTTCGCCAAACCGTTCGGCGCGACGTGCAGAATCTGTTCGATGTCGTCGTGCTGGTCGGCGAACAGCTTGGTCAGCTGAGAAAGCTTGTCGATCTGGTTGATCAGCGTCTGGTTGTTGTCGGCGAGGAATCCGCGGACGTCAGAAAGCGCCTGGTTGAGCGTGCCCAGCGTGCTGTCGAGGTTGGTCGAGCTGTCCGCGAGCACCTGTGACACCGACGCCAGGTGACCACTGAACTGCACGATCTGCTCATTGCTCTTCGACAGCGCGTCGATGAGGATCTGCAGGTTCTTGACGGTGCCGAACAGATCGGTGCGGGAATCGCCCAACCGCCCGGCGGTTTGTGACAACTCCCGCAGCGCTTGGCGGAAGGAGTCGCCGTTGCCGTCGAAGGTGTCGGCGGCCTGGTTCACGAAGTCGCTGAGCGGTCCCCGCACCGACCCGGCCTGCGGCCCGAGCGATGTGCTGAGCTGGGTTAGCTGCGATTTCACCTCGTCCCATTCCACCGGGACGGCGGTGCGATCCAGCCCGATGGTTGCGCCGTCGGCCATGACCGGACCGCCCTTGTACGCGGGGGCAAATTGCACGAAGCGCGCCGAGACGATGTTGGGCGCCATGATGATTGCGTGCACGTCCGCGGGGACGTTGACCCCGTCCTTCACCGACATCGTGATCGTGACGTACCGGTCTTGCGGCTCGATCGATTCGATGCGGCCCACCGGGACACCGACGATGCGGACATCGTCGCCGGGGTACAGCCCGACCGCTGACGTGAACCGTGCGATCACCTTGTGCCCGGCGCGGCCGGGCCAGATCAGGTAGACGCCACCGATCAGCGCCACCACCAGTGCGGCGATGACGCCGTAGCGCAACCACCTGTTGTCGCGGGATGCTGCGTGGCCGCTCATGGTGACTTCGGCCTGACGATCAAGCGCTCGGAAATGAAGCCCCGCAGCTCGTCTGCCAGGCTGGCCGGCAACTTGCCCGGCTGGAAGTACAAGTCCAGCAACACCTCTCCGAGCTGCGCGGGCGGCAGACCGTACAGGTTGATGTGGAAGCCCGGCCCCGAAGCGACGACCTCGCCGAGCGAGGTGGCATACGGCGGTAGCCGCCGAAGCGCTTCGCTGATGTGGTCGCGACGTTGAAGCAAGTCGTCCAGCACCCCGTTGAGCCTCTTCAGCGCCGGTCCGAATTCCCGGCGATTGTCGGCGATGAAACCCGAAATCTGTTGGGAGACAGGCACGATCTCCGCAATCAGCGAGCTCAGTGCCGCGCGGCGCTCGTCGAGCGCCGCGAACAGCTGATTGCCGTCGACGATAAGCTGGTTGACCTGCCCGGCCCGGTCGGCCAGCACCTTGGTGACCGACCTGGCCCGCTCAAGCAACGACGCCAATGCCTCGTCGTTGGCGTTGATGCTGCGCGATAACGCCGCGACACCGTCGAGCGCCTCGCGCAGCTGCGGGGTGACGTCGTGCAGCGAGTCGGTCAGCACACCCAGCGCCTGCGTGAACTTCTGCTTGTCCAGCTCGCTGGAGTTCTCGCCGAGATCCTGAAGGGCGTTGTTCAGCGTGTACGGCGTCGTCGTGCGATTCAGCGGGATCGTCGTCGACTCACCCCTGCCGGCGGGCGTGAGGGCCAGCGACTTCTGGCCGAGGATGGTGTCCGTCTTGATCGACACCAGCGACTGGTCGCCGACTCTGATCTTGCTATCGACCGTGAAGGTCACCCTGGCCGCGTCCCCGGCGAGTCCGACGCTGATCACCTGGCCGACTTTGATACCCGAGACGTCGACGTCGCTGCCCGGCGAGATGCCACCCGCATCGCTGAAGTACGCCTCGTACGGCTTGCCCTGCGGCCAGAACGGAAGTTTGGTATAGCCGAAGGCCACCAGCACGACGGCGACCACCACGAAGATGCCGATAATGCCGGTGCGGAGGGGATTACGTTCGTCACCCATTGTCGGAGCACCTGCCCTTCGACGGGTCAGGGGCGCCCCCCACCGGGACCAGAATGTCGCTGTCCGATTGTGTGCCACCCGGTCCGATCGACCATCCGTTGATCTTGATGCGGGTGGAGCAGTAGAAGATGTTGAAGTATGCGCCGTATGCGCCAAGAGCGTTGAGCCGCAGATAGTTTTCGGCCAGCGGCTCGATGACCGCGTTGATCTCGCCCTTGCGGTTGTCCAGCTCGGTCGCGAACGGCCGCAGGTTCTCGATCACGCCCTGAATCGGTCGCCGCGAACTCTGTAGCAGCTGGGTAAGGTCCGACGCCGCAGTCCCGAGGGGGACAAGTGCACCCGCGATGGGATCCCGGCCCTGCGCCAGCCCGGTGACCAACTGCTGAAGTTGGTTGATGCTGGCGTCGAATTGGGCGCTCTTCTGGTCGACCGTGGTCAGCACCGTGTTCAGGTTGTGGATGACCTCGGAGATGACCTGATAACGATCCGCCAGTGTTTGACTGAACGATCCGGTGTTGGACAGCAGGTCTGACAGCGCCCCGCCCTGGCCCTGCAGCAGTTCGATGATCGCGTTGCTGATCTGGTTGACCTTGTCTCCGTTCAGGCCCTTGAGCACGGGACGCAGTCCACCCAGCAGCGCGTCGAGGTCGAGCGCCGGTTCGGTGTTGGGAATCGTTCCCCCGGGTGGCACCTTCCGGAGCTCACCGGGACCCGACGTGATTTCCATGTATCGGTCGCCGACCAGGTTCTGGTACCGGATGAGCGCCTTTGTCGACGTGTACATCTGGTAGCGCTTGTCAACGGTGAACGTGACATTGACCTTGTTGTCGGGTGTGAGCGCAAGATCTTTGACGCTGCCGACCGGTATCCCGGCGATCCGGACGTCGTTGCCGGACTTCAGCCGTGACGTGTTTTCGAATATCGCATGGTAGGTGTTGGTCGACGCGAATCGTAACTGGCCGAAGACCACCACGAGACCAGCAGCCACCAACAGCATCGCCACCGTGAAGATGCTGACCTTGATGAGGACTCCCCGGTGGCTCACCAGTCCTTCCTTTCGGCGAACGCGCCGTTGAACAGGAACTGCAACGTCGATGGGGCATCGACCTGCACCTCGGTGAACGGCTCATACGGGATGTAGGCGTTGTCGGTGACCAAAAACGGGGCATGGAACCACGATCCGCCGAACATCTTGCTGGGCATGTTGGGCAGTCCTCGGCAGTTCGGCCCGCCGGTCGCGTTCACGATCGGCAGGCTCTCCGGGTAGACGTAAACCGGAACGCCCAGAACGAAGTTCGACGACGTGAACAGGCCGGGCCTGACACCTCCGATGACCGGAGCGAACTGGTCGATGGCCTTCTTGACGCCTGAGAAGATGCACCCGAATTCCGGTGAGTAGTCCGACAGCACCTTCAACGGCGCACGTAGCCGCTGAACCGCGGCGATCAGGTCGTCCTGGGCCGGCTGAAGGGCCGCAGTTCCGTTGTCGGCCACGCCGGCCGCCGCGAGCAGCGTGGCGTTCAGGTTGTCCTGCTCGTCGACGAGGGTGTTGCTGATCGCCGGCACGTTGTCCAAAATCGTGACCAGGTCGGGCCCGGCATCGCCGTAGATGTTGCCCACCGCCGCGGTCTGCTGGAAGTCGGACTGCAACATTGGAAGCTTCGGGTTGATCTTCGGCAGGTACTGATTCAGGCCGGCAAGCGTCGCGCCGAAATCGTCGCCGTGGCCGCGCAATCCCTCCGCGACCGCACTCAGCGTCGCATTCAGATCGACGGGGTTGATCTTGTGCAGCACGTCGACCAGCGTCTGGAACAACGTATTGACTTCAAGTTGCACCGATGAGGCGTGCACCTGCGCGCCCGCACGCAGCGACTGGCCCGACGGAGTCTGCGGCGGAATGAATTCCACCGATTTCGCGCCGAAGATCGTATTGCTGGCGATCCGCACGACGACATTCGACGGGATGTAGCGCATCTGCCCGCTGTCGATCGCGAGCCTCAATTGCGCTTGGTTGCCCACGTATTCGATGTCCTTGACCTTGCCGATCTGGATGCCGCGGTACTTGACCTTGGCATCCTTTTCCATCACCAGGCCGGCGCGCGGCGACGTGACGGTCACCGAATCGGTGGACGTGAAACGGGCCGAATACGAAAGGTAGGTCAGGACGGCGAAGGCGGCGATCAGAGCCGCGAGCACCGCCGCCGCGATCCTGACGTTGCGCGTTGTCGACCCGGAGTTCGCCACCTCTCCCCCTCTATCCGGAAAGGTTGAAGTTACCGGACGGGCCGTACACGGCCAGGGAGATGAACAAAGTGATGACGACGACGACGATCAGTGAGGTGCGCACCGCTTGGCCGACGGCGATGCCCACCCCCACGGGCCCGCCCGACGCGTTGTACCCGTAGTAGGTGTGCACCAGCATCACCGCGATTGACATCACGATGGCCTGCAAAAACGACCACAGCAGATCCGTCGGGACCAGGAATGTGTCGAAGTAATGGTCGTAGAGCCCCCCGGACTGGCCGTTGATGTACACCGTGGTGAAGCGCGCCGCGAAGAAGGCCGCCAGCACCGACAGCGAGTACAGCGGGATGATCGCGACGAGGCCAGCGACGATCCTCGTTGACACCAGATAGGAAACGGAGTGGATGGCCATCGCCTCGAAGGCGTCGATCTCCTCTGACACGCGCTGCGCGCCCAACTGGGCGGTGGTGCCGGCGCCGATCGTCGCCGCCAGGGCAATGCCGGCGATGACCGGCGCGACGATGCGCACGTTCAGGAACGCCGAGAGGAAGCCGGTCAGTGCCTCGATGCCGATGTTGCCCAGTGACGAATAGCCCTGCACGGCGACGACGCCCCCGGACGCCAAGGTCAGAAACGCCGCCACGCCGACGGTGCCACCGATGAGCAGCAGCGCGCCGGTGCCCAGCGTCATCTCGGCGATGAGGCGCGCCGTTTCCTTGCGATAGTGGGTCAGCGCGTTCGGGATGTAGCGAAACGACTGCGCGTAAAACAGAGCTTGCTCGCCGAAGTTGTCCACCGCTCTCGGCACTCCGGCGGTGAGCCGGCGCAATCGAACAGTTATGTCGTAGCTCATCGCCGCCGTCTCCTCTTCGCGCAGGCGCTCATCAGTGCCGCGCCAGCACCCGGACGCCGATCGCGGTCATCAAGACGTTGATCACGAAGAGACAGACGAACGCGTAGACGACGGTCTCATTGACGGCGTTCCCGACGCCCTTCGGACCACCCTTGACGGTCAGGCCGCGATAGCAACCCACCAGGCCCGCGCACACGCCGAACAACAGCGCCTTGACCTCGGCGAGCACCAACTCGCCGAGACCGGTCAGCACCGTCAGGCCGTTGATGAACGCACCGGGATTGACTCCCTGCAGCAAGACCGAGAACACGTAGCCGCCGGACAGCCCGATCGCGCACACCAAGCCGTTGAGTAGCACCGCGACGAGTGTGGACGCCAGCACGCGCGGCACCACCAGCCGCTGGATCGGATCGATGCCCAGCACCCGCATCGCGTCGATCTCCTCGCGGATGGTGCGGGCGCCCAGGTCAGCGCAGATCGCGGTGGCACCCGCGCCCGCGACCACCAGTACAGTCACCACCGGGCCCAACTGGGTGATCGTGCCGAACGCGGTACCCGCCCCGGACAGGTCGGCAGCACCGATCTCGCGCAGCAGGATGTTGAGGGTAAACGCGACCAGCACCGTGAACGGGATGGCCACCAACAACGTCGGCACCAGCGAGACCCGCGCGATCATCCACGTCTGCTCCAGGAACTCGCGGAACTGGAACGGCCGTTGGAAGATCGCGCGGAACGTATCACCCGACATTTCGAAGAATCCGCCGACGGCCCGAGCTGGAACCGCGAGCTGATTCTTCACTCGGCCCCCTTCTCGGGCGTAAGGGTGCGGTCACAATCCCGGGCGAAGCCAGGAAACTGACTGGCCCGACGCCCTTCCCACCCCTCAACAGGACGTGACGCTGCGTGAGCCGGATCATACTAACTAGAACATGTTCGCGCTGTCAAAGGACAGTAATTAGAGACATAAGGTGCTGGTTTGTCCAGCTCACAGCGAGTTGCGGGGCACAGTTCTGAAACGTGTTCTAGCCATCCGGCGGCACGTTTTTGACGCCGGAGTCAATCCGGTGACTCCATCAATTGGGTCGCGGCGAAGGTCACGTCGCTATCCCGGTCAGCAAAGAATTTCTGCATCGCCGTGCTCAATTCCTGTCGCACCCAGGCGGCCCCGTCGGCGGTGAACCGGTGCTCGGCGGTGGGCGCGGCGACGAGCGTCACCGACCGGCCGTAGACGATGAACAGCTGCCCGTTGATCGCGCCCGCCGCCGGCGACGCGAGAAACCGCACCAGAGTCACCACGTGTTCAGGTGACAGTGGATCGATCCTCCCCTCGCGGAGGTCGGGCGCCGCCCCGAAAACGTCCGCGGTCATAGCGGTCCGGGCCCGCGGGCAGATCACGTTGGCGCACACCCCGTAGCGGCCCAGCGCCCGGGCGGCCGACAGGGTCAGCGCGGTGATGCCGGCCTTGGCCGCGCCATAGTTGGCCTGGCCGACCGGGCCGGACAGCCCGGCCTCCGAGGAGGTGTTGATGAGCCGGCCGTACGTTTGGCCGCCCGATTCTTTGGCGCGCGAGCGCCAGTAGGTGGCGGCATTGCGGGTGAGCAGGAAGTGCCCCCGCAGATGAACGTTGATGACGAGATCCCAGTCGTCGTCGGTCATGTTGAACAGCATCCGGTCGCGGGTGATGCCGGCGTTGTTGACGACGATGTCGAGGCCGCCTTCGCGTTCGGCGGCGGCCATCATCTGGTCTGCGGTCGACCTCTGGCTGACGTCGCCGGCCACCGCCACCGCCGTGCTCCCGGCGGCCTTGATCTCGTCGAAGACGTCGGAATCGTTCAGCGCCGCGTCGATGTCATTGACGACCAGGGTTGCGCCCGCCTGGGCGAGGCCGATCGCCTCGGCTCGGCCCAGGCCCGCTGCGGCACCCGTCACCACCGCGACACGCCCCGACAAATCGGCAGCCTCGTACCCCTCGAATGTAGTCAACTTATGAATACCTCTAGTCCCTGCGGAGCAGCGCGGCGCGCGGGCATTCGGCGATCGCCTGCTCGGCCAGGTCCTCCCGGTCGGCCGGCACCGGATCCTTCTTCATCACCGCGTAGTCCTCGTCGTCGAGATCAAATAGGTCAGGCGCGATTCCCACGCACACGGCGTTACCTTCACACCGATCGCGGTCGACTTCAACTCGCACGACAACCTCCTAGCGCTCTGATGCAGCCCACAATACGGCCAGGGCGATGAGCGCTTGCGCGAAGAGCAGAACGCGGGTGTCAGGCCATCGCCGGGCGCCGTCGCTGGACCATCAGACTAGAACGTGTTACAACCAGGGTGGCAGATGGGTCTAGACCAAAGGACGTGGCGATGCGGATCGGCTACACCCCCGAGCAAGAGGAGTTGCGCCGCGAGCTGCGGTCCTACTTCAGCGGCCTGATGACCGCCGAGCGGGTGGAGGCCCTGAGCTCGGTGGAGGGTGAATACGGCGTCGGCAACGCCTACCGGGACACGGTCGCGCAGATGGGCAAGGACGGGTGGCTCGCACTGGGCTGGCCAACCGAGTATGGCGGCCAGGCCCGATCCGCGATGGATCAGCTGATCTTCACCGACGAGGCCGCGATCGCCGGGGCGCCGGTGCCGTTCCTGACCATCAACAGCGTGGCACCGACGATCATGGCGTACGGCAGCGACGAGCAAAAGAAGTTCTACCTGCCCAAGATCGCATCCGGTGACCTCCACTTCTCGATCGGCTACTCCGAGCCCGGCGCGGGAACCGACTTGGCGGCGCTGCGCACCACGGCGGTGCGCGACGGCGACGAGTACGTGGTCAATGGCCAGAAGATGTGGACCAGCCTGATCCAGTACGCCGACTACGTCTGGCTGGCGGTGCGCACCAACCCCGAGGCGAAAAAGCACCGCGGCATCTCGATGCTCATCGTTCCGACCACCGCACCGGGCTTCTCCTGGACGCCGGTGCACACGATGGCGGGCCCGGACACCAGCGCCACGTACTACCAAGACGTCCGGGTGCCGGTGGCCAACCTGGTCGGTGAGGAGAATGGTGGCTGGAAACTCGTCACCAACCAGCTCAACCACGAGCGCGTCGCGCTCGTATCGGCTCAACCGATCTTTGTGGCGCTCAACGCGGTTCGTGAGTGGGCCCAGAACACCAAGGACATCCACGGGTCGCGGCTCATCGACTCCGAGTGGGTGCAGCTCAACCTCGCCCGGGTGCACGCCAAGGCGGAGGTGCTGAAACTGATCAACTGGGAGCTGGCGAGTTCCAACGACGCGTCTCCATCACCCGCCGATGCATCGGCCGCCAAGGTGTTCGGCACCGAACTCGCGACCGAGGCCTACCGGCTGCTGATGGAAGTGCTGGGCTCGGCGGCGACGCTACGGCCGGACTCCCCCGGCGCCCTGCTGCGTGGCCGGGTCGAGCGGATGCATCGTGCCTGCCTGATTCTGACGTTCGGCGGGGGCACCAACGAGATTCAGCGCGACATCATCGGAATGGTCGCGCTGGGCTTGCCCAGGGTCAATCGGTAAGGACAGACATGGATTTCACGACGACGGAAGCCGCGACCGACCTCGGCGGGCTGGTGCGCACGATCACCGAGTCGGTGTGCACACCGCAGCGGCAGAAGGAGTTGGACGGACTCGAGCTGGGGGCAGGGGGACGCTTCGACCGCAACCTGTGGCGCACGCTGATCGATTCGGACGTGCTCAGCACCGCCGCCCCCGAGCCGCTGGGCGGCGGCGGTTTTGGCGTGCTCGAGCAGGTCGCCGTGCTGGTCGCGCTCGGACGACAGCTCGCCGCGGTGCCGTACTTGGAGTCCGTGGTGCTCGGCGCGGGAGCATTGGCCAGGTTCGGATCCGAATCGCTGCAGCAAGATTGGGCCACGCCGGCGGTCAACGGCGAAAAGATCCTCGCGGTCGCCCTCGACGGCGAGATGGGCCAGGGCCCGGTGCAGGCGACCGCAACAGAAAACGGGTACCGGCTGACCGGAACCCGTACCCAGGTCAGCTTCGGCCCCGTCGCCGACGCGTTCCTGGTGCCGGCCGAAACAGATTCGGGTGTCAAGGTATTCCTCGTCGCGGCGGCCGACTTCGGGATTTCGGTGACGGCGCTGAACACCACCGGGCAGGGCAGCGCCGGCTTGCTTGAACTGCACGGCGTCGACCTACAAGCCGACCGGGTCGTCGGCGGGGCGGACGCCGTGAGCTGGCTGACCACCCTGCAGACCCTGGGCCGCACCGCGTTTCAGCTCGGCGTGCTCGAGCGAGCGCTGGAACTGACCGCCGAATACGCGCGCGAGCGCCAGCAGTTCGACAGGCCGATCGGCAGCTTCCAGGCGGTCGCCCAGCGCCTGGCCGACGGCTACGTCGACGTCAAGGGCCTGCGACTGACGCTGACCCAGGCGGCGTGGCGGCTGTCGGAGGACCTCCCCGCCGACCTCGAGGTCGGCACCGCCGCGTTCTGGGCCGCCGACGCCGGACACCGCGTCGCGCATACCACGGTGCATGTGCACGGCGGAGTGGGCATCGACCTCGACCATCCGGTGCACCGGTACTTCCTCGCCGCCAAACAGACCGAGTTCGCCCTGGGCGGAGCCACCGGGCAGCTCCTGCGCATCGGCCGGGAACTGGCTGACACACCGGCTTGAACCCGGCAGTCGGGAGCGCGCTTCCCACCGTAACCTCGCTGATCACACCGCTTGTCGATGTCGAGGATCGCGGGGTGCACTTTGAAGGCTCGTTTACCTGCTGGCGCAGCCACATTCGGCACGGGGCTGCGCTGGCCGCCGCGCTGCGCGCACGCTTGGACCCGGCACTGCCGCCGCATGTGGGCGTGCTGCTGCAGAACACGCCGTTCTTCTCAGCGATTCTCGTCGCTGCCGGCTTGTCGGGGATCGTGCCCGTGGGACTCAATCCCGTTCGCCGGGGCGCGGCCCTCGAACGGGATATCGGTCACGCGGACTGCCAACTCGTGCTTGCCGACTCGGCGTCGGCGCAGCCGCTCGGAAACAGCAAACGCATCGACTACATCAACACCGACTCCACCGACTGGGCCGAAGAAGTCGCCGGATACCAGGACACGGAAGTAGCCGCCCAATCGGCAACGCCCGACGACCTGTTCATGCTGATCTACACGTCAGGGACGAGCGGCGAGCCGAAGGCGGTGAAGTGCAGTCACGGCAAGGTCGGGATCGCGGGCGTGACGATGACGGAGCGGTTCGGTCTGGGACGCGACGACATCTGCTATGTGTCGATGCCACTGTTCCATTCCAACGCGGTGCTGGTGGGGTGGTCGGTGTCGCTCGCCTGCCAGGGCTCGATGGTGCTGCGGCGCAAGTTCTCCGCGTCGCGGTTCCTTCCGGACATCCGACGCTACGGCGTCACGTATGCCAATTACGTCGGCAAGCCGCTGTCGTATGTGCTTGCCACACCTGAGCTTCCCGACGACGCCGACAACCCGTTGCGGGCGGTGTACGGCAATGAGGGCGCGCCCGGCGACGTCGAGCGCTTCGCCCGCAGGTTCGGCACCGTCGTCATCGACGGGTTCGGTTCGACGGAGGGCGGGGTGGCGATCAGCCGCACACCGGACACCCCGGTTGGCGCGCTGGGCCCGCTGCCCGACGGCACCGAGATCGTGGACGTGGACACCGGCGAGCCGTGCCCGCCCGGCATGACGGGCGAGCTGGTGAACGTCGCGGGTCCCGGCCGTTTCGAGGGCTACTACAGCGATCCGGGGGCGGAGGCCGAACGCATGGCCGGCGGCATCTACCACAGCGGCGACCTGGCCTACCGCGACGAAGACGGCTACGTGTACTTCGCGGGCCGGCTCGGCGACTGGATGCGGGTCGACGGCGAGAATCTGGGCGCCGCACCCATCGAGCGGGTCCTGCTGCGCCACCCCGATGTGATGGAGGCCGCGGTGTACGGCATCCCCGCCCCGGATGTCGGCGACCAGGTGATGGCGGCGTTAGTACTGATCGGCGGCGCCACGTTCGACGCCGGCGGGTTCCGGGATTTCCTGGCCGCCCAACCCGACCTGAGCCCCAAGCAGTGGCCCTCGTTTGTGCGGATCGGCGCCGAGTTGCCGCGCACCGAGACGTTCAAGGTGCTCAAGCGCCAACTCGCCGCCCAAACCACGAACTGCGACGACCCCGTGTACCCCATCCCCCGTTGACTCTGCGTCCAGGGCGTGGGTTACTCGCACTTTCTCGCCATGGGCGCAGAGTCAACGCAAAATTGAAGCGTGCGCATCACGGCCGCCCAGCTCGCCGACCTCATCCGGTCTGGTGACCCGCTGACCATCCTCGACGTGCGCTGGAAGCTCACCGAGCCCGACGGGCATGCGGCGTACCTGCGGGGCCATCTACCGGGCGCGGTGTATGTGTCGCTGGAGGAGGAGCTCAGCGATCACACGATCACCGGGCGCGGACGTCACCCGTTGCCGTGCGCCCGCCGCCTCGAGACCGCCGCACGCAAATGGGGCATCCGCCAGGCTTCGCCGGTTGTGGCGTATGACGATTGGAACCGGGTCGGGTCGTCGCGGGCGTGGTGGGTACTGACCGCGGCTGGGCTTCCCGACGTGCGCATCCTCGACGGCGGCCTGTCGGCGTGGCAATCGGCCGGCGGCCCCCTCGACACCGGCGACGTCACGCCGCCGGGCGGGAATGTGACTGTGCCGCATAGTGATTTATATGCCGGAGCGCGCTCCACGTTGACCGCGCAGCAAGTAGCGGCAGGTGACCTGACGCTGCTGGATGCGCGAGCACCAGAACGCTTTCGCGGCGACGTTGAGCCGATCGATCCGGTCGCCGGTCACATCCCCGACGCGAAGAATGTTCCCAGCACCGCCGTTTTGGCCGGCGACGGAACATTTCTCGCCGACAGAGAACTCACCCAACTGTTTTCCGATCACGGCATCCACGGTGGGGGGCCGCTGGGGGTCTACTGCGGCTCCGGTGTCAGCGCCACCGTGGTGGTCGCGGCGCTCACCGCTGCGGGCTACGACGCCGCGCTGTTTCCGGGCTCGTGGTCCGAATGGAGTTCGGATCCGGCCCGCGCTGTTGCCCGCGGTCCCGAATAGCAGACCAAACAGAAAGCCTGGATGCGCGGGGGCCGCCGCCGTCGGGGTCGGCGGCCCCCTCACTAGGCATCCGGACTTCGGTCCTCCCTTCATCGGTACTTCGCCTGCTGCTGGGCCTGGTGCCACTGGTGCCACGACCAGTTGTTCCCCGGCAGCGGCCCCCTCGGTGTGGGCGAGTACGAGGGCGATGTCCGGACCGGCGGAGCACCGGCATCGGCGTGGCTGGCGGGGGCGGCGCCCAGCGCGATGAGCGCGGGAGCGGCGACCAAGACAGCGCCGGCGGTAACTCGACGTATCCAGGTGGTGTTGGTGGTCATTTCAATTCTCCTGTCCGGGTTGGCATTTCGTTCTGTCTGCCGGTGTGTTCCGGCGATGTACCAAGAATGCCTCAGCAGATCGGAGCGGTATATCGGGTGACTGGACGGCAGACCGGATGAATCGCATGTCCACCGATCGGGGGACACGCGCTGAGGCCAGTTGAGCTGGCAGCCGCCGATCAGGTCTTGACGCCGACGTGTTTCGTGCTGACCTCGTCGGCCGGTCGCGCCTCGGTCTGGGCTTTCGCCCACGGATAATCCGGCTTGCCCGCCGGCGAGCGCATTACCTCGTCGACATACCAAAGCGCCCGCGGCACTTTGTAACCCGCGATCTCCCCGCGCACGAACGCATCAAGCACAGATAGCGACGGCCGGGCTCCTGCACGCGGTTGCACGACCGCCGCGACGCACTGCCCGTACCGCTCGTCGGGCACACCGACGACAAGCGCGTCGAAGACGTCGGGATGCCCCTTGAGCGCGGCCTCGACCTCTTCGGGGTAGATCTTTTCGCCGCCACTGTTGATCGACACCGAGCCGCGGCCCAGCATGGTGACGGTGCCGTCCGCTTCGACCTGGGCGTAGTCGCCCGGGATCGCATAGCGCACGCCGTTGAAGGTCTTGAAAGTCTCCGCGGTCTTTTTCTGGTCCTTGTAGTAGCCGACGGGAATGTTGCCGCGCTTGGCGATGACGCCGCGCACCCCCGAGCCGGGCTTGACCTCATTGCCGTCGTCGTCGAGAACGACGGTGCGATGGTCGATCGTCACCCGTGGGCCGCCGGTGTGCGCCTCGCCCTTGGCGACGATGCTCGTGCCGCCGAAACCGGTCTCCGACGAGCCGATCGAGTCGGTGATCACCCGGTTGGGCAGCAGCTCGAGCAGCTTCTCCTTGATGCTCGGCGAGAACAACGCGGCGGTGCTGGCCAACAGGAACAGCGACGACAGATCGTAGTCGTTCTCTTTGGTGAGCGCGTCGAGCAGCGGCCGCGCCATCGCGTCGCCGGTGAAGAACAGCAGGTTGACTTTGTGGGCGTGAATCGCCCGCCAGACCTCGTCGGCATTGAATTCCGGTGCCAGCACCGTGGTTTGGCCGGAGAACAATGCCATCCACGTGGCCGATTGTGTTGCGCCGTGGATCATTGGGGGGATCGGGAAACGAACCATCGGCGGGTTCGCCGCGGCCTGCTTGGCTAGGTCGTACTCGTCTTTGACGAATTCTCCTGTCGCGAAGTCGGTTCCGCCGAAGAGCACCCGGTAGATGTCCTCGTGGCGCCACATCACGCCCTTCGGGAAGCCGGTCGTGCCGCCGGTGTAGAGCAGGTAGATGTCGTCGGCGCCGCGTTCGCCGAAGTCGCGCTCGGGTGCGCCCTGCGCGAGCGCGGAGTAGAACGAGACGCCGCCGTAGCGCAGGTAGTCACAATCGCTCCCATCCTCGACGACGAGGACGGTTTTCACGTTCGGGGTGTCGGGCAGCACGGCGGCGACGCGGTCGCAGTACTGGCGCTCATGGACCAGCGCGACCATGTCGGAATTGTCGAACAGGTAGCGCAGTTCGCCCTCGACGTAGCGGAAGTTGACGTTCACCAGGATCGCGCCGGCTTTGATGATGCCCAGCATCGCAATCACGATCTCGATGCGGTTGCGGCAGTACAGCCCTACCTTGTCGTCCTTCTTGACGCCCCGGTCGATCAGATAGTGCGCGAGCCGGTTGGCCTTCTCCTCCAGCTGCGCGTAAGTCAACTGCTCGTCACCGCAGATCAGGGCGACACGGTCAGGCACGGCGTCGATTGCGTGCTCGGCGAGATCGGCGATATTCAGGGCCACGAACCCCAAATTAGAACGTGTTACATTTTCTGACAAGTCTGTAGGAAGGTGGACACCCGTGAGCGAGCCCGACAACAACGCCGACGCGATCATTGAGCTGCGCGGACACACCCTTGTGCTGACGTTGAACCGGCCCGAGGCCCGCAACGCCCTCAGCACCGAGATGCTCTCGATAATGGTCGCGGCGTGGGACCAGGTGGACAACGATCCCGAGATCCGGTCCTGCATCCTGACCGGGGCCGGCGGCTATTTCTGCTCGGGCATGGACCTCAAGGCGGCGACCGCCAGGCCTCCGGGCGACTCGTTCAAGGACGGCAGCTACGACCCCTCGCGCATCGACGCTCTCCTCAAGGGCCGCCGGCTGACCAAGCCGCTGATCGCGGCCGTCGAGGGTCCGGCGATCGCGGGCGGCACCGAGATCCTGCAGGCCACCGACATCCGGGTGGCCGGCGAGAGCGCGAAGTTCGGTGTGTCCGAGGCAAAGTGGAGCTTGTACCCGATGGGTGGATCCGCGGTGCGCCTGCCCCGTCAGATCCCCTACACGCTGGCCGCGGACATCCTGCTGACCGGTCGGCACCTGACTGCCGCCGAGGCCAAGGAGATCGGCCTGATCGGCTACCTCGTTCCCGACGGTCAGGCGCTGACCAAGGCGCTGGAAATCGCGGAGGTCATCAACAACAACGGCCCGCTGGCGGTGCAGGCGATCCTGAAGTCGATCCGCGAGACCGAGGGCATGCCGGAAGACGAGGCGTTCAAGATCGACACGCAGCTCGGCGTCCAGGTGTTCCTGTCCGACGACGCGAAAGAAGGCCCGCGCGCGTTCGCCGAGAAGCGCAAGCCGAACTTCAAGATGCGTTAATCCACCGACCCGAGCGGCGCCGTCGGAGTGAACTCCACCGGCATCGCCTCCAGGCCGCTGACGAAATTGGCGGGGCGCAACGGAAGCTCGGCGCCCGAAGCCAGCTCCATGTCGGGCAACCGCTTCAGTAGCCGTTCCTGCATGAACGTCAGCTCCAGGCGGGCCAGTTGGTTTCCGAGACAGAAGTGGGTGCCGAAGCCGAACGCCATATGGTTGTTCGGATAGCGGTCGATGCTGAAGCTCTCCGGGTCGTCGAACACCTTCTCGTCGAAGTTGGCCGACTCGAAGAGCAGCATGATCTTCTCGCCCTGGTTCAGCTGGGTCCCGTGGAAGGTGGTGTCAGCGGTCAGTGTTCGGCACATGTTCTTCACCGGTGACGTCCAGCGCAGCATCTCCTCGACCGCGTTCGGCAGAAGGCCGAGGTCAGCGACCAACCGCCCATGTTGGTCGGGATGGCGCAGCAATTGTGCGGTGCCGCCCGACAGCGTGTGCCGGGTCGTCTCGTCGCCACCGATCAGGATGAGCAGCGTCTCCATGACGATCTCATCGTCGGTGAGACGTTCGCCGTCGACCTCCGAATGGATCAGAACGCTCACTAGATCGTCGGTGGGCTTCTCGCGCCGCCGCGCGATCGTGTCACGCGTGAACTCGTTGTAGGCCGCGAACGCGTCCATGGTGACCTGGAAATCGTCCTGCGATACATGCGAACTCAAGAAGGTCACCAGATCGTCGGACCACTTCAGAAACATGTCCCGCTGTTCCGGGCGCACCCCGAGCATGTCCCCGATGACGGCCATCGGCAGCGGTGCGGCGAGGTCCCGCACGAAGTCGCACTCACCCCGCTCGCACACCGCATCGATCAGCGCGTCGCACAGCACCCCGATCGATTCTTCCTTGTCTTTCACGCGTTTGCGAGTGAATCCGGCGTTGACGAGCTTGCGCCGCAACAGATGTGCCGGATCGTCCATGTCGATCATCATCGGCATGGACGGCTGATCGGGCCGGATGCCGCCCGCGTTGGAGAACACCTCGGGCTGCCGCTCAGCGTCGATCACGGCCTGATAGGTCGACGCCGCCGCGAGCCCGTTGCGGTCCCGGAAGACCGGCTCATTAACCCGCATCCAGCGGTAGGCGCCATGCGAATCGCCGGCAAAGAAATTTCCGTCGGTCAGATCCACATTCGGCTTCGTTGCCGTCACGACCATCTCCCTTCACCCCACGATCTGCGCGTCGGCGAACGACATCGCCACGTTGTCGGCCGAACCCGACACCAACGCCCGCTTGGGCAAGCCAAGCGATGCGAGCTCTTTCGCGAATGGGTGATCACCCAGCCACAGTCGTACCCCGCCCGGCCGGTAGCGCGACCCGGTCATTGTTGTCTCGTAGGGAGTCTCACGCGTCATGCCGTCGCGATGCGAATACGCTCGCAACGTCTGCGGGCGGGAGGCGAACGGAACCGGCAGGCCCTGGCGGAATTCCATCCCCGCAACCAGCTGGCCGTCGATGCTGACGTCGAACCCGAACTGGTCACCGTCGCGAATCGTGAAATCGGCCATCACCTTCGGGAAACCCCAAATTCTCTGTCCCGCTTCCAAAGTGAAGGCCTGGTCGACGGAGAAGTGGCGAATGAACGCCGACTGGAGCGCACGAAGGCCAGACGCGTTGGACCCGGGCGGGTTGACCATCACGCAGATGCCGAATTCGTGGTACTGATCCAGGTCGCCATCCACGTACCGCATCAGTGTCAGCTCCACGACCGCGCGCCCGCGCAGATACCGGTACACCTGCAGGCCGCTGTAGTCGATCAGCCGCTGCGCGGCGTCGGCGTCCACCGAGAACGCGGCCATGTGAAGATCCGCCCGGCGGATCTTCACGGGCATGGTCAGGACTCGCCCGGCGATGGTGTGCTGCGAGGTTGGCATGGCGCCCAATCTAGAACGTGTTCTAATCCCGCCGCAATAGCGGGTCAGATCAGCGAGGCCAACACGCGGATCTGCTCGGCGTTGCGTTCCGCGATCACCATCATCGTGACACCTGCCGCCTCCCAGGCCGCGATCTGCTTACGCACATAGTCGATGTCGCCGACGATGGCGGCGTCGTCGACGAGTTCGTCGGGGATGATCTTCGCGGCCTCGTCCTTGCGCTGGCTGCGGAACAGTGCGGTCACCTCGTCAACGACGTCGCCATACCCCATCCGGCGGTAGACGTCGGCGTGGAAGTTGGTGTCCTCGGCCCCCATCCCGCCCATGTACAGGGCCAGGTGGGGCTTCATCAACTCGAACGTGCCCGACCGGTCGTCGGTGATGACGATGTTGGCGGTCGCGCAGATCTCGAAATCCTCCCGACTGCGGCGGGCGCCGGGGCGCGCGAACCCCTCGTCGAGCCATTCGTTGTAGGTGTCGGCCATCCGCGGCGTATAGAAGATCGGCAGCCACCCGTCGCAGATTTCGGCGGCCAGCGCCACGTTCTTCGGACCCTCGGCGCCGAGCATGATCGGGATGTCGGCACGCAGCGGATGGGTGATCGGCTTGAGCGTCTTGCCGAGGCCGGTGGTCCCCTCGCCGGTGAGCGGTAGCGGATAGTGCGGACCCTCGCTGGCCACCGGGGCCTCGCGGGCCCAGACCTGTCGGACGATGTCGACGTACTCGCGGGTCCGGGCCAGCGGCTTCGGGAACTTCTGGCCGTACCAGCCCTCGACGACCTGCGGGCCCGATACGCCCAGGCCGAGGATGTGCCGCCCCCCGGACAGGTGGTCCAGCGTCAGGGAGGCCATCGCGCACGCGGTCGGTGTCCGCGCGGACAGCTGCACCACCGACGTGCCCAGGCGAATGCGGCGGGTGGACGACCCCCACCACGCCAGCGGCGTGAACGCGTCCGACCCCCACGCCTCGGCCGTGAACACCGTGTCGAATCCCGCCTCCTCGGCGGCGGTGACCAGTTCCGGGGGGTTTGTTGGCGGTTGTGCACCCCAGTACCCGAGTTGCAAGCCGAGCTTCATCACTGCCTCCTGACCGCTCCTTGCGACACTTGTTAGAACCTGTTCTACTCGATGAGTGACCGTCAGCGAAAGTAGTCCGGCCTCGATTGACACATCTCAACCGCCCCTTTCGGCGCCCCTGAGGCTGTCCTTTGACTACACCCGTTCAGTTGGGCCCATCCTCGGCCAGTTCTTCACGGCGCTGCGTGCCAGGCGCATCGTCGGGGTGCGCGGCTCCGATGGCCGCGTGTACGTGCCGCCCGCCGAATACGACCCCGTCACCTACGAACCGCTGCGCGAAATCGTACCGGTGGCCAGCGTCGGGACGGTGGTGTCATGGACGTGGCAGCCCGAGCCGTTGGAGGGTCAGCCTCTCGATCGGCCGTTCGCCTGGGCGCTGATCAAGCTCGATGGCGCCGATACCGCGCTGCTGCACGCCGTAAACACGGGCTCCGCAGAATCAATTGCCACCGGACAGCGGGTGCACGTGCACTGGGCCGACGAGCCGGTCGGGGCCATGACCGACATCGCATACTTCGCCCTGGTTGAAAAAGAAGAAGGTGAACACGAAGAACCGGTAGTGCCGACCGACGACGACCGCGATCCGGTCACGATGCTGGTCGTCCCGACCAGCATCGAGATCCAGCACAGCGCCTCGCACGCGGAGAGCGCATATCTGCGCGCGCTGCAACAGGGCAAACTGCTGGGCGCCAGGACAGGCAAGGACGGGAAGGTGTACTACCCCGCACGCGAGGCCGATCCGGCGACCGGTCAAGCGCTCGACGAATTCGTCGAGCTCCCGGACAGGGGCACGGTGACGACGTTCGCGATCATCAACATTCCGTTCGCCGGCCAGCGCATCAAACCGCCGTATGTCGCGGCCTATGTGCTGCTCGACGGCGCCGACATTCCGTTCCTGCATCTGGTCACGGAGATCGACGCGTCGGAAGTTCGCATGGGCATGCGGGTCGAGGCGGTGTGGAAGCCCCGCGAGGAATGGGGACTGGGCATCGACAACATCGACCACTTTCGGCCGACCGGCGAGCCCGATGCCGATTACGACACCTACAAGCACCACCTGTAGAGGGACACACATATGACGGACATCGCCGACGTAGCTGTTGTGGGCTTCGCGCACGCCCCGCACGTTCGCCGCACGGACGGCACCACCAACGGCGTCGAGATGCTGATGCCATGCTTCGCCCACCTCTACCAGGATCTGGGGATCACCAAGGCCGACATCGCCTTCTGGTGCTCCGGGTCATCGGATTACCTCGCCGGACGGGCGTTTTCGTTCATCTCGGCGATCGACTCCATCGGTGCCGTGCCGCCTATCAACGAGTCACACGTGGAAATGGACGCGGCGTGGGCACTCTACGAGGCGTATATCAAGCTGCTGACCGGCGAGGTCGACACCGCTCTTGTCTACGGCTTCGGAAAGTCATCGGCGGGCATCCTGCGCCGTGTGCTCGCGCTGCAGACAGACCCATATACCGTCGCGCCCCTGTGGCCGGATTCGGTGTCGATCGCCGGACTGCAGGCCAGGCTGGGGCTCGAGGCAGGCAAGTGGACACCTGAGCAGATGGCCCAGGTGGCACTCGACTCGTTCGCCGGGGCGGAGCGGGTCGACTCCGAAAAGCCGGCGAAGAGCATCGACGAGTTGCTGGCTCGGCCGTTTTTCGCGGATCCGTTGCGCCGCCACGACATCGCACCGATCACCGACGGCGCCGCCGCCATTGTGCTCGCCGCCGGTGGCCGGGCCCGTGAACTGCGCGAAAACCCGGCCTGGATCACGGGATTCGAGCATCGCATCGAGACGCCGATGCTCGGCGCCCGTGACCTGACGTCGTCGCCGTCGACCGCGGTCTCGGCGCACGCGGCGACCCGCGGCGACGTGACCTCGATCGAGGTCGCCGAGATCTACGCGCCGTTCACTCACCAGCACCTGATCCTCGCCGAGGCGATCGGGCTGCCGTCGTCGGCAAAGGTGAACCCGTCGGGCGGCACGCTGGCGGCCAACCCGATGTTCTCGGCCGGGTTGGAGCGAATAGGCTTTGCGGCCCAACATATCTGGAACGGCTCGGCGCAGCGCGTCCTGGCGCACGCGACCAGTGGGCCTGCGCTGCAACAAAACCTCGTCGCGGTCTTGGAGGGGAAATAAATAGTGAGCGCCAAGAATTTAGCCGCGGTTCTGGGGACCGGACAGACTAAGTACGTCGCCAAGCGGCATGACGTGTCGATGAACGGCCTGGTGCGCGAGGCCATCGACAGGGCACTGGCCGATTCCGGTTCGACGTTCGACGACATCGACGCCGTCGTCGTCGGCAAGGCGCCCGACTTTTTCGAGGGCGTGATGATGCCCGAGTTGTTCATGGCCGACGCCGTCGGAGCGACCGGTAAGCCGTTGATCCGGGTGCACACCGCCGGCTCGGTGGGCGGCTCCACCGGTGTCGTCGCCGCCAGCTTGGTGCAATCCGGAAAGTACCGCCGTGTGCTCGCGATGGCGTGGGAGAAACAGTCGGAATCCAATGCGATGTGGGCGCTGTCGATTCCGGTGCCGTTCACCAAGCCGGTCGGCGCCGGGGCCGGCGGCTATTTTGCCCCACACGTGCGGGCATACATCCGCCGGTCCGGCGCACCGGCGCATATCGGCGCGATGGTGGCGGTGAAGGACCGGCTGAACGGAAGCCGCAACCCGTTGGCTCATCTGCAGCAGCCCGACATCACGCTGGAGAAGGTGCTGTCGTCGCAAATGCTCTGGGATCCGATCAGATTCGACGAGACATGCCCGTCGTCTGACGGCGCGTGCGCGGTCGTGATCGGCAACGAGGAGGTCGCAGACGCGCGCGTGGCCGATGGTCACCCGGTCGCGTGGATCCACGCCACCGCATTGCGCACCGAGCCGCTGGCGTTTTCCGGCCGCGATCAGGTCAACCCCCATGCCGGCCGGGACGCGGCCGCTGCGCTGTGGAAGGCCGCGGGAATCACCAGCCCCATCGACGAGATCGATGCCGCCGAGATTTATGTCCCGTTCTCCTGGTTTGAGCCGATGTGGCTGGAGAACCTCGGTTTCATGCCTGAAGGCGAAGGCTGGAAGCTCACTGAGTCGGGCGAGACGGCGATCGGCGGCCGGCTTCCGGTCAACCCGTCCGGCGGCGTGCTGTCGTCGAACCCGATCGGGGCCTCGGGGCTGATCCGCTTCGCCGAGAGCGCGATCCAGGTGATGGGCAAGGCCGGGGCGCATCAGGTGAGTGGCGCCCGCAAGGCGCTGGGCCACGCGTACGGCGGTGGGTCCCAGTACTACTCGATGTGGGTTGTCGGCTCGAACAAGCCAGCAGCCAAGCCAGCAGCATGACAGAGACCGCGAACCGCACCGAACACCCCGTCCACGTGGCCGGCCGCCGCGCCCGCGAGGCGGCGATGGCCGGGGACAAGGACGCCTGGCTCGCCCTGTTCGCCGCCGACGCCATCGTCGAAGACCCCATCGGGCCGTCGCATTTCGACCCGCAGGGCAAGGGCCACCGCGGCCGCGACGAGATTTCCGCGTTCTGGGACATGGCGATCGCCCCGAACAAGCTCGAGTTCAATTACGTCGACACGTTCCAGTGCGGCAACGAGGAAGCCAACGTCGGAAACATCATCGTCACGACCGGCGGGTATCAGGTAAAAGTCGAAGGCGTGTTCACCTACAAGGTCAACGATGAGGGCCAACTGGTCGCGTTGCGCGCCTACTGGGAGACGGACCGCGCCGCAAAGACCGCCCGCAAGCTGTCGTAGTCCCTCGAGCGAAACCTAGGTCGCGACCGGCCGCAGCCCGTCCCGGTAGCGACGCGCCAACGCTTGGTACTCCCCGGGGTTCACATTGACCCACATCTCGGCGCCGGTGCCGGCGATCGGACCCTTGACCTTCGCCGGCGCGCCCGTGACCAACACCGCTTCGGGAATCTTGGTGCCGCCGACCACGAGCGAATGCGCGGCGATCAGGCTGCGGGCACCGATCACCGCACCGTCGAGCACGGTGCAGTGGTTGGCGATCAGCGCCTCGGCGCCGACGTGGACGCCGTGGATGCAGCACATGTGCGCCACGGTCGCGCCGGGGCCGATGTCGGTCGGAATGCCGGGCGGCGCATGGAGCACGGATCCGTCCTGCACGTTGGCACCCTCTCGGATGACCACGGGAGCGTAGTCGGCCCGGACCACCGCGTTGAACCACACCGATGCACCGGCCTCGACAGTCACATTGCCGATCAGCACGGCGGTGGGTGCGATGAACGCCTCCGGATGAACCTTCGGCGCCATACCTTCGAATTCAAAGAGGGGCATAGGTCACATATACAGCACCGAGGGCCTGCAGTTATTGCATACGGGACCCGCAAAACTGTAACGTGTTCTAATTAGCGATAGCGAGTGGAGGCGGAAGTGACGACGCACATTCCGGGGGACACCGCGGAGGGCGGCATTCGCGAGATCGACACCGGCGCGCTGCCGGACAGGTATGCGCGGGGCTGGCACTGCCTCGGTCCGGTAAAGGACTATCTCGACGGGCAGCCACACGCGGTCGAGGTGTTCGGCACCATGCTGGTGGTCTTCGCCGATTCGCGCGGGGACGTCAAAATCCTGGACGGATACTGCCGCCATATGGGCGGCAACCTGTCGCAGGGCACCATCAAGGGCGACGAGATTGCGTGCCCGTTCCACGACTGGCGGTGGGGCGGCGATGGCAAGTGCAAGCTGGTGCCCTACGC